>Ga0118677_10001126_pt1 | contig 57384 bp, 44 predicted proteins | sample AliMusrvi5mmetaG_FD_86154 | JGI IMG/M metagenome (GOLD analysis project Ga0118677, IMG submission 86154)
AAATAGTATTATAATTTGAATATCAACTATATAAAAAAAAGAGAGGTCACCATGTTATAATAATTGAGTCTAAATATAAATTTTATGCTCAATTCTCAATCCCGACTACTTATAAACAGACAAAAATGTGACAGATACCCCATTCATGCGTTGAAATTTTGAATAAATGATTGTCCCTGAAGACTTCCTGACCACAAACCGGATCCTGCAATTGGTCTCAAAATCCTGTAAAATGATCCCGGCATTTTCTTCCTTTAGTACCCGCATCACATCATTCATCAGAGGGTATTCAAAACGGAGTTCATAGAGTTCATTGACCGTTTGGGTAACAACAGTTGCCTGGCTGAGGGCTTCCCGTGCGGTGGTTCTGTATGCATTGATAAGCCCCGGGATCCCGAGTTTGGTTCCCCCGAAGTAACGTACCACTACGATCAGTATATTGGTGAGATCGAAGGAGAGTATTTGCCCGTAAATTGGTTTACCGGCGCTTCCGGATGGTTCACCGTCATCATTAAACCGGTATTCCGATTTATCTGCCCCTAGACGGAAAGCATAGCAATGATGGTTAGCATCATGGTATTCTTTTCGCAGTTGTGCGAGCTGATTTTTCATATCTTCCTCTCCGGCAACCGGGAGCGCAATTCCGATGAACTTGCTTGCTTTATCGCGAAAAGTTCCCTGCGAACGCCCTGCAATAGTCTGGTAAGTATCTTCGAAAAGCATATGAATGTTTCTTGTGCGAATATAGTTTTAATTTTTAATTTCGGGATGTGAAACACACTGGAGTAACCGTTAAAAAAATAATAGAGGATTTCTGTCAGAAACTTGAGCCCGACTATCAGCGGACTGAGATTCTGCAGTTCGTCTCCATATTGTTTGAATACAGGCTTGGATGGAGCAGGGCAAAGGTCCATGCAGAGCATAGTCATCAGCTTTCCGGAACAGAAACCGCTGCTTTTTATAAAGACCTTAGCGCTCTTGCCGGCAACGAGCCGGTCCAATATATTATAGGTGAAACGGAATTTTTCGGTTCCAGGTTTTTTGTGACGCCGGATGTTCTAATCCCACGGCCCGAAACTGAGGAGCTTGTTGAACTGGTCATCCTCGAAGTTACCCGTTGCGGCAAATCCAAACCGACGCTGCTCGATTTAGGCACCGGTTCAGGAGCCATTGCAATTACACTGAAACTTGCATTGCCGGACTGCCGGATAACAGCTGTAGACAATTCACCGGCTGCGCTTGAGATCGCGAGGAGGAATGCTGCAAGGAATCATTGCAAAGTTTCTTTCCTTGAAGCGGATATTTTTTCTCCCCAAACTCTACAGTCATGCCATCGTTTTGATTTTATTATAAGTAATCCGCCCTATGTCCTTGAAAGCGACAAGGCAGCCATGCGAAGAAATGTTCTGGATCATGAACCCGGGGAAGCGCTTTTTGTTCCAGACCAGGATCCACTGCTTTATTATAAGGCCATCGCAGACTTTGCTGCATCGGGGAAACAGAAGAACCCTCTGATCCTGGCGGAAATCAATGAAAAACTGGGTGCGGAGACAAGGGAGCTGTTCTGTTCACGCGGATGGGAAAATGTTACCGTATTTAAGGATATGAACAGAAAAGACCGCTTTGTCAGGGTCTCCGGAAAGAATATCCCCATTGCCTAATCAAGCAGGCCTTTTAGCACCGAATCCGGTTTCAGCAGCTTTTTTATTTCACCAAAAGGAAGGAAGAGATCAGTGGGGCCGTTTGAGTAAGGGGCGATCTCATAATGATTGTAATAAAATCCGATGCCATTCCTTGTGATGTAGAAGTTTGGAGATGGCTTTATCTCATCCACGAAAAAACCTGATGCACTTAGTTTCTGTTCCTGCGAAATATTGCTTACTGCTTTGATTTTGCTGGTAAGAATGGCTGTAAGTGCTGTCTCATAGTCTCCTTCAAAAATTTCGCCCAGGCTGATGACACGGCCTGTTTCCAAACTGTTTGTTATGTAGTCGCGCGTTTGCATGCCATGCGCACCGCCCGTAAAGGCATAACTTTCAATGTAGAATGAGAGGAGCCCGTTTCCGTTCAGCAGGATGTTCATCGATTTTATTGATTGCCAGTTGAAACTTGCACCCTTTATCTGGTTGTAAATGGCTTCATTCGTAGAAATATAATTTTCGAAAAAGACCTGTTGCATTCCAAGAAGTACCCTGTCAGGGTCACCGGCTTTTACAGGACGGTCTGCGAATTTCTGAAGCACAAGTTTTTTAAGGGAATCTGAGAAAACAGGATTGGCTGATTCAGCCGGGAGCATCATTGAATATTCCAACGTGGCTCTTGGGGCACCAGGCCTTTTCACAAGGGGAGTGGATCCCTTTAAGTAGTAAACATTCATAGGGACACTGCCGACGGGGTAACTTTCCGTAACCAAAAACGGGGACCTGATCCCTCCATCAGCGCTTTCCCACGTTCCTGAGAGAGTGGTGCCGTTCTGGAACCGACCCGTGAAAACAGCGCCTTTTTCCCATGGATTCTCTTTGATGACAAAGGTCCCGGCCGGAGTCACCTTCCCGTATAACGGGATCATACTTCCATCCTGGTATGCCTTTCCGGCGGGAATTTTCCCTTTCAACAGGATGTAGTAATCACCATAAAGCGTATCATTAACCTTGACGAGATTCATCTCGATCCTTATCTCTTTGTTTATCGTACCGCTCAGGTGCAGATAGCATTTTTTAGGCACCAGTTGCTGTGCTGTACAGTTTGACACGGAAATCCCAAAAACTAAAACTAAAATGGCTTTTATGGTGTTGTTCATGACGGTTATAATAAAGACTGATTAATTCGAGGGGTGAAAAGGGTCCTGCTATTCTTTCTGGATCCGTTCACCAAAGATCGCGCTGCCGATCCTGACCATGGTACTGCCTTCCTCAATCGCCATCCTGTAATCCCCCGACATCCCCATGGATATCTCCCTGAATTCAGGTTGCCTGCTGAAATGACTGGTTTTAAGATCCTCAAAATACCCGCGAAGTGTCCTGAATTCCTTTCTGATCACCTGCTCGTCTTCTGTATAAGTTGCCATTCCCATCACCCCGCAGATCAGGATGTTTTTCATTTCTCTATATGCATCTGATTGCAGCATGTTATCCGCCTCTTCAGGGCTAAGTCCGAATTTCGTGCTTTCCGAAGCAATATGAAACTGCAGCAGGCAATTGATGACCCGGCTGTTTCTTTTGGCGGCAATATTAAGTTCTTCAAGGATCTTGAGACTGTCGACACTTTCAACAAGATGGATATAAGGAGCGATGTACTTTACTTTATTGGTCTGCAAATGGCCTATGAAGTGCCATTGAATGTCTTTGGACAGGATCTGATACTTGGACTGGACTTCCCGTGTCTTGTTTTCTCCGAAAATCAACTGACCTGCTCGGTAGGCTTCCAGGATCTCGCTGGCAGCTTTCGTTTTGGAAACTGCTACGATACTGACTGCGGCCGGAATTTCTGCCCTTAGTTTTATTATGTTCTCTTTAATGCTCATCAATATTTGTTCTGGCTCGTAAAAATACGAATTTGGACCTTGCCGCTGTTACAATTAATGGAAGTTTAAACAGTTATTCTCATCTTTGCATAATCCTTAATAAAGATCATGAAAAAGATCCTCATCTCATTCATCCGCCAGTTTCTGTTCTGGATCCTATTTTTTAACTTGAACCGGTTGGTCTTTATCCTGTATTATATCCGTATCATTCAGGCAGAGAACATTTCATTTTCTGAAGTTCCGGGGATCTTCCTGCATTCCTTTCACCTTGATCTGGCCACGGCATGCTACCTGATGATCCTCCCGTTTTTCCTGCTCCTGATACAATCAATATACAGCCCGAAATGGTTAAACTGGATCAATAAAATATATACTTCAATACTTATTTTTATCTATTCCCTGACAGAAGTTGGTGAAATGGGTATTTATTCTGACTGGAAAACAAAGCTGACTTATAAAATACTTAAGTACTTCAGCCATCCATCCGAGATCTATAATTCTGCTGAAACAACCACATTCTTCCTGCTGTTTCTTTTACTGATATTCCTTACTCTGACAGGGATCTTTGCATATTACAAGTTGTTTTACGTTGAGATCAATCATGAAAAACGCAGATGGTGGTTCACTCTTGCTTTTCTGCTCCTGACCCCAGGCCTTCTTTTCATGGGATTACGGGGCGGTACCCAGCAGATTCCGATAACGCCAAGCGAATCCTATTACTCGAAACACAATATCCTGAACCTGGCGGCTGTCAATAACCTGTTCAACCTGTATATCAGCGTATTTGAAAACCTCCCGAACTTCAGTAAGAACCCTTATATATTCATGGATGACAAGGTTGCAGAAACCCTGGTCAGCCAGATATATTATACACCAAGAGACACCACGATCAGTATTCTTAAGACGAGCAGGCCAAATATCATGCTCATCATTCTTGAAAGCTGGTCTGCCGATCTCGTGGAGGATCTGGGGGGAGAGCCAGGGATCAGCCCGGAGTTTAAAAAGCTCGAAAAAGGGGGAATCCTCTTCGATTCGATCTTTGCATCCGGATCCCGGTCCGAACAGGGTATGGCTTGTATTTTCGGAGGTTTCCCCGCCCATCCGATCTCATCCATCACCATCCAGCCAGACAAGTTCATTAAACTGCCGAGCATGCCCCGGATCATGAACAAACTCGGCTACCAGACCTCTTATTATTTCGGCGGTCAGTTGATTTACGGGAATATCAAAAGCTACATCTTTTTTAATGAATTCAAGCGGATTGTTGAGGGTGATGATTTTCCGAAGGAACTTCCGCGTGGAAAACTTGGCATCCATGACGAGTATACACTGGAATACTGGCACCAGGAGATGAATCGGGAAAAAGAACCTTTTTTCTCAGCTTTGTTTACTGTGAGTACGCATTCTCCCTGGGATGAGCCATATCCACGGCAGTTAAGCTGGGGTGGGAATGAACACAAGTATATCAACTCCGCTCATTATACCGATCATTGCCTTGGTGATTTTTTTGCCCGTGTAAAGAACGAGCCCTGGTATAAGAACACCCTTTTCATTATTGTAGCGGACCATAGCCGGAACTCTTACCGGAACTGGCATCCTCATTCACGCGATTATCATAAAATCCCGTTATTGTTTTATGGCGATGTGATCAAAGATGAGTGGAAAGGAAAGGTGTGGCATATGCTCGGCAACCAGCATGACCTTGCAGCAACCCTTCTTGCACAGTTAGGCCAGAACAGCAAGGATTTCCATTGGAGTAAAAACCTCATGAACCCGTTTTCTCCTCAGTTTGCATATTACACAACAGAGGACGGGCTGGGATGGCAAAGGCGCAATGCCTATTTTGCATGGGATTCAGGACCGAATTATTTTTACTTCGACATGATCCCCCCAAAGATCCATGACTCCATTGTTAAAGAAGGTAAGGCTTACCTGCAGAGGGTGTTCGGAGAATATTACGGAGACTGATCCCCGGATTATTCAAGGGAGTGGACAACCAGTCCGCTTCTGAGTTTGGGCTCGAACCAGGTTGTTTTCGGCGGCATGATGTTTCCCGAGTCAGCAATATCCATCAGCTGTTTCATTGAAACAGGGTAGAGGGCAAAAGCAACCTTCATCTCGCCGGAGTCAACACGTTTTTTAAGTTCTCCCAGACCACGGATACCGCCAACAAAGTCGATGCGGGTAGAGGTCCGGAGGTCCTTAATATCAAGAATCTGGTCAAGGACAAGTTGAGAAAGGATGGTGACATCAAGTACTCCGATCGGGTCGGCATCATTGAATGTTCCTGGTTTTGCAGTCAGTGAATACCATTTTCCGTCAAGGTACATGCTGAACCTGTGAAGGACATCCGGTTTAAAGATTTCGCTTCCTTTTTCCACAATATCAAATACAACCGCAAGCTTTGCCAGGAATTCCTGATCAGAAATCCCGTTAAGGTCTTTAACAACGCGGTTGTAGTCAATGATTGATAGCTGGTTATCCGGAAAATGAACCGCAAGGAAAAAATTGTATTCCTCTCTGCCGTTGTGTTTTTTATTCAGTTGTTTCTTTTCATTGCCGACGAGTGCAGCAGCAGCAGTGCGATGATGACCGTCGGCTACATAGGTGAAAGGCACTTTTGCAAAAAGTTCGATGATCTTCCGGATGGTTGCATCATCTTTAATCACCCAGAAATGATGACCAACTCCATCTCCTGCAACGAAATCATATTCAGCCGGTGATTTTACAATCTTTGCAACGATCTCATCTATTTCAGGAACGGCAGGGTAGGAGAAGAAAACAGGCTCCATGTTGGCATTGGTGATGCGTACATGCTTCATCCGGTCTTCTTCCTTGTCCTTGCGTGTGAGTTCATGTTTTTTAATAATGCCGTTCATATAATCGGCAACTCCAGCACAACCAACGATTCCGTATTGTGTTTTACGGTTCATTGTCTGAGCGTAGATATAGAGACAATCCTTTTCATCCTGGATCAACCATCCGCTTTTCCTGAAGTGCTGGAAATTCTCAGCCGCTTTTTCATAAACAGGGTCTGCATGGACATCCATCTCTGCAGGCAGGTCAATTTCCGGTTTTATTATATGCAGGAGGGAATAGGGATTCCCTTTTGCTTCATGCCGGGCTTCATCGGAGTTGAGTACATCGTAGGGTCTGGAAGCCAGGTCTTTAGCGATTTCTGTTGGAGGTCGCAGTCCTTTGAAAGCCTTTAAAATAGCCATTTGTAGTAGTTTTTAGTGGAAAGTTTAATGTTCGAATTGTGAATGCGATGGTAAGTTTAACCGTTTATTCGGTATCATCCTCATCCTCGTCAATATGTTCTCCTGGTTTCGTGCTGCGCTGCAATGAACCGATAAGTGCACCGATCATTTTTGTCATCTCCATCAGGTAATTCTTCGAAACGTCGAAAGAATCATTTGATATAAAGGACTGTTTCTGGGCAATGGTTGACAGAACCACGCATTCCCTTACGGAGCTTTTTGCCATTTTAAGGTAATATACAAACTGGCTTTTATTTCTGGAAGAACCTTCCGCGATGTTCAGTGCGATACCGTTGGCAGAGTTCAGGAAACGTTCAAAGAAATTCCGTGCAAACGGATCATCCTTTGTGTTTTTTGTTTGAGAATAAAGCCAGTTGATATACTCAAGTGCTTTGTGGTAAATTCTCAGATCTTCAAATCTGAAAAAGGTAGTCGGTTTTTCGCTATCGTATTCCATGGTTACAGGATTTGGATTAATTACTAAGTCATGGAGGATTTTGTAACATTGTAGGACACAGAAGAGTGTTGTGCTCTGCCTTATTTGTTAACCTGGAATGTTCTGTCCCCTTTTTTAATAAAATTAACGATCTGGTTTGCTGCGGCAATGCCGGCATTGATATTAGCCTCTTCTGTTTGCGCACCCATCTTTTTAGGCGTACAGAAGAATTTACCTTTACAGTCTGCTTCAATTTCAGCTTTGTTTGTCGGTTCCACGTCAGAAACATAAATGAAATCCTTGCGGTCGCCAAAAAGTTTCAGGAGGTCTGTTTCATTGATGACTTCAGCCCGGGCGGTATTTACAAGCATTGCTGTTGCCGGCATTTTTGAAAGCAGATCATAATTGATGGATTGCTTTGTCTGGCTGTTGGCCGGGATATGAAGTGAAACAAAGTTACAGGTGCTGTACAGTTCCTCCGCGGACACCACACATTTCACCCCGTCTTTTTCAATCGCTTCCTTTGCAACGTAAGGATCAAACGCATAAACATCCATTCCGAATCCTTTGGCGATACGGGCTACATTTTTTCCGACATAACCATAGGCATGGATGCCAAGTTTTTTATCCTTCAGTTCAGTGCCTGATTTCCCGTTAAAGAAATTACGGACACCATAAACCATCATGCCAAATGCAAGTTCCGCAACGGCATTGGAGTTCTGTCCCGGTGTATTCATAACGCAAACACCTTTATCCGTTGCTGCCAGCAGGTCTATATTGTCATAACCTGCACCGGCACGGATGATGATTTTAAGGTTATTACCTGCATCGATCACAGCTTTGTCGGCTTTATCGCTGCGCAGGATCACAGCATCAACATCGGCAACAGCCCGGATTAAATCATCCTGGCTGGTATATCCTTCAAGAAGAACCAGTTCAAACCCGGCATCTTCAACCACTTTCCGGATACCTTTCACCGCAACAGGTGCAAAGGGCTTATCCGTGGCTACTAAAACTTTAGTCATTTTAAACAGAATTTTTTAGTTAAAAGATCAGGAATTGATAGTTTCAAATTCGTGCATGCAGTCTATCATAGCCTGAACGCTTTCGATCGGGAGTGCATTGTAAGTGGAGGCACGGAAGCCGCCAACAGAGCGGTGGCCCTTGATTCCAACCATTCCCTTTGATTTTGCGAATTCCATGAAGGCATCTTCCTTGTCCTTGTATTGTTCTTTCATTACGAAACAGATGTTCATGAGGGAACGCGAGTCTTTCTCAACTGTTCCGACAAACATCCTGCTGTTGTCAATAGCATCATAAAGCAACTCAGCTTTTTTGATGTTCATTGCTTCAACTGCTTTAACACCACCCAGGCTCTTGATCCACTTCAGAGTTTCAAGGCAGGTGAAAATAGCAAAACAGGGAGGAGTATTATACATAGATCCCTCTTTGATGTGAGTCTTGTAATTCAGCATACTGGGAATTGCACGGTCAACTTTTCCAAGGATGTCTTCGTGAAGGATCACGAAAGTTACGCCGGCCGGACCGAGATTTTTCTGAGCACCACCATAGATCATGGCATATTTGGAAACATCAACCGGACGGCTGAGGATATCAGATGACATATCGGCAATCAAGGGCACAGGGCTGTCGATATCAAAGCGGATCTCGGATCCGTAAATAGTGTTGTTTGTGGTGATATGGAAATAATCTGCATCTGCAGGAATTGCAAAATTCTTCGGGATGTAGTTGAAGTTTTTATCTCCGGAAGATGCAACAACATCAACCTGTCCGAAAAGCTTTGCTTCCTTAATGGCTTTCTGAGCCCAGACACCGGTTTCGAGATAAGCTGCTTTCTTTTGCAGGAGGTTGTATGGGATCATGCAGAATTGCATGCTGGCGCCGCCGCCTAAGAACAGGACGTGGTAATTCTCAGGAATGCTGAGAAGTTCTTTAAAAAGAGCAACTGCTTCATCAATGATCGCCTGGAAATCTTTGCTGCGGTGAGAGATTTCAAGCAATGACAAGCCAATACCGTTCAGGTCGAGAATAGCTTTTGCCGAATTTTCAATGGCAATTTTGGGCAGAATGGAGGGTCCGGCATTAAAATTGTGTTTTTTCATAAGATGTGTTTATATAAAGGGTTGTACAAAATATAGAAATGCAGTTTCTCTTAAGGTAACAAAGGTAAAATAATTTCTTCATCAAAATCAAGAAATAGTCAGAAAAAAAGAGAGGAAATGCAACAGGATAAGGAGTCTAATGATTTCTGCCTTCAACACCCTTAATGAATTTCCAGTTTCCGTTAACCAGTTGGAAGGCATCATAAATTTCTGATGCAGGAACGTAGAAATCTGTCTGGCCTTCCATGCGCGGGTCAAGGGGAACCAGCCGGTCACAGATGATCATACGTGTCTTTTTTACAGATCTGCCTGATTGCAGCAGTTGTTCATCAGGACGAAGAAGCATGCTGGCTGATGAGGAGAAACGAAAAATGATACGGGTACGCGGTCCTTTCAGGTAGTCGCGGAAAACCTTCGCACCAAATTTCGGAATCCCCTTGTTGTCAAAAGATAATATCTCGATAAGCTTTTGAGTGACCGTTGATGAAAACCCGTCCCAGGCAAGAAGTGTATATTGCGTCCTGCTGCCCTGGGTTACCGGGATGATCCTGTAGTAAAGCGCGCCATACCAGTTGTGAGGACCGAGAATTGCAAATTCAGGGTCTTTGATTGAATCTGAATGGTCTTCAAGTTCATAGACAAACCCGGGGGTCTCTTTTTTTCCGGGAACCTGAATGAGGCAAAAGTACAGGTTTGAACCATCGTTCATTGGCAGGTTCCAGTTATAAATACGGAACTTTTTATCCGGCGAGATCAACTTAGACATGTTTCTCAGGGAATCGAAAGGGTAGGAGAAGGAACCCTGTATCCCGATGGTTGTTTTCAGAAGCCGGGCAAATGAATCATTAATCGCAACCCTGGCAGAATCAAATTCAGAAACCTGGATCCTGCGCGTCATTCTGACAAGGGAATCCTCCATGAGGGAAAGATCTTTCTTCCCCTGGGCAGCTATGAAAAACGGGGGTAACAAAAACATCAGGCACAGGAACAGTTTATTTATCATCATACAAGGGTTATAGCGAAAACGAAGGGATCCCTGCTTTATTTTGAAAGCATTAACTTTGCAGCAAAGATATTAAAGATGGACATTGATCGGCGAATCAACGGCTTTTGTGAGCTGGGGAAAATTTTAAGTGATTATGTTGCTGTAAAAAGGGAGAAAAAGGATAAGGCAATTCAATCGCCATCATTTAACAGGCTGGATGAGGCTGTATTCAAAGCGGGTATTGAGAATCCCTGGTTTACCGAACAAAACATCCTGACAGCAATTTCATCGCTGGCCCTTTCTCTTCAACGGGACAATCTCATTCAATGGCTTCAGCCTTATTCACTGAAACTGGCCAGGAGCAAAGCTCCGTCGAATATTGCTGTGATTATGGCGGGCAACATACCATTGGTCGGATTCCATGATTTTTTATGTACACTCCTTGCCGGTCAAAAATTTACCGGTCGTTTATCATCCGATGATGCCCGTTTATTGCCCGCTGTCAGCGGTATATTAGAGTCAGTTTCCCCGGAATTTAAAACAAGAATAACGTTTACCCAGGAAAAACTCACCGGGTTTGATGCTGTGATCGCCACTGGAAGTAATAATTCAGCCAGGTATTTTCAATACTATTTCGGTAAATACCCTCATATTATCCGGAAGAACCGTAACGCTGCCGCAATACTGACCGGAGCGGAAACTCCTGATGAGATGTATGGTCTAGCCGAAGATATTTTTCTTTATTTCGGACTTGGCTGCAGGAATGTGTCCAAGGTTTATCTGCCGGAAAATTATGAACCCGGGGATCTTTTTCCGTTTTTCTCTGAATTTGGGGATTACATCCAGCACCATAAATATTGTAATAATCACGATTACAATGCATCAGTATACATGCTCAACCAGATACCTTTTCTTGACAATGGTTATTGCATCCTGAAAGAGGACAATCAGCTGGTTTCACCTGTTTCTGTTTTGTTTTATGAAAAATATACGGACAAAGAAGCGCTGGTTAACCATCTCATGGGTGTAGAGGATCAGCTTCAGGTGGTAGTTTGCCGGGAGGAAGTTTCCTTTCGCAGCTGCCGTCCCGGCCAAGCCCAGCATCCAGCCCTTGGTGACTATGCCGACGGCGTTGATACAATGGAATTTCTTACAGGTTTATAAAATCTCATCTTTCCTCCATCCTCAATTCACTTCATTTATGAATTAATATCTGACGAGGATTTGCACCCACTTGTGCATATGTAGAAAATGTTTGGATTAATTTTGTAATTCAAATAAATTTCTTATTTTTGCACCCTCAAAATGAAATTCGACCGAAAATGAAAAAAGAGATTCATCCCAAGGAATACAGAATGGTAGTGTTCAAGGATATGTCCAATGAGTATGCATTCATGTCCAAATCAACCGTTAATACGAAGGAATCCATTGTATGGGAAGATGGGCTGGAGTATCCTCTTGTGAAACTTGAAATTTCTCATACCTCGCATCCGTTTTATACAGGAAAGATGAAACTCATCGACACTGCAGGCAGGATCGACAAATTCAAGAGCAAGTATTCAAAGCATATTGAAAAGAAAAATAACCAATAGTAGTTTGGTTAACCGTATTAAGCCTCTGTTAATTTACAGAGGCTTTTTTTTTATTTTAAGATAATAAATTCATAAATTTGTATGTTTCCTGTAAAGAAGCCAACAAACGATTTTTAAATCCCTAATCGCCAATGAATTATATTCTGTTTGATGAAAGTGCAGTAAGAACAAACCTTCTTCCTTTAACCTTTATGCGGCCGGTAGCTGATATCCGGTTTGGTATTCTGACCATTCGTGAGAAATGGGAAAAGAGCCTGGGTGCAAAGACATCTACACTTACGGATACCTATCTTTCAAAGAAATTTCCGATCGTAAAGGAGGAGAACAATGTGCTGATCAATGGTTCGGTTTGTCCGAATGATGAAGTGATCCGCCTGGTCCAGAATATTAAACCAAACCAGACGATTGTATCCAACGATACTATCATTGCCATTCATATTACAGCAGAGGAACTGGATAAAATGGGTGACAGCACAAACGAAGGGATTGAAGAGATCGATGTAAATGATCCTCCCCTCAGGATCAATCATACGTGGGAGATTTTCTCAAAGAATGATGAAGCCATCCGTACTGACTTTGCATTGCTTACCAAAGGCAGAAAATCTGAGCCTCTGAATGATACCAACCGGGTGGTTGCAGTTTCAAATATTTTTGTCGAGAAAGGAGCCAAGGTTGATTTTGCGATCCTGAATGCATCTACCGGTCCAATTTATATCGGCAAGGATTCCGTGATTATGGAAAATGCAGTGATCCGTGGCCCGTTTGCCCTTTGCGATCATGCACAGGTAAAAATGGCAGCCAAGATTTATGGTCCTACAACAGTTGGTCCTTATTCCAGAATAGGCGGCGAGGTCAGTAACTCTGTCCTGTTCGGTTATTCGAACAAGGCGCATGACGGATTTCTCGGACATTCTGTCATTGCCGAATGGTGTAATCTCGGTTCTGACACCAATACTTCCAATCTGAAAAATACCTATGATGAAGTCCGGCTGTGGAGTTATGCCAAGCAGACATTCGTCAACACACACCTGCAGTTCTGCGGACTGATAATGGGAGACCATTCAAAATGTGCGATCGATACTATGTTCAACACCGGCACTGTTGTAGGTGTTAATGCAAATATTTTCGGAGCCGGCTTCCAGCGTAATTTCGTACCTTCCTTTACCTGGGGCGGTACTACCGGACATCAGGCGTATGACCTGAAAAAGGCTTTGGAAGTTGCGGAGATCGTATATAAACGTCGCGGTATCCCGTTTGACAGCATTGAAAAGGAACTTCTCAGCGATGTTTTCAACATTACTCTGAAGAACAGACGGCTTTAATTAACGCACTGCCTGCATTCCCGATTTCTCATTATCATTAGTTGCCTTTCCTTCAGAAGTGCTTTGCTGGATATTTCAGTTAAAGTTATATTTTTCAGTGGTCTGTTCTGGCACACTAATTGAATATGGGCGGTAATAATGTTTTTTTAACTAAATGTGACAAATTGACCTGGACACCATGGAAAACCCGATAAAAGATACCAACCTCTTCCTGTCTGATATGATTGATTCTGAAACCGAATTCATTCCACTTTTGTCCTCTGAGGATGAAGAGGCGATGAATTCAGAGGAGGTTCCTGAGATATTACCGATACTGCCACTTAGAAATACGGTCCTGTTCCCGGGTGTTGTAATTCCCATTACAGTCGGCCGTGACAAATCAATAAAACTAATTAAGGAATTTTATAAAGGCACCAGGATAATCGGCGTTGTTGCACAGAAGGATGCTTCAGTTGAGGATCCCGAATTTGATGATCTTCACCAGGTCGGAACGGTTGCATACATCATCAAGATCCTGCAGATGCCGGATGGAAGCAATACTGCCATCATCCAGGGGAAAAGACGGTTTCAGATCATCAGTTCCGTGCAGTCTGAACCTTATATCAAGGCCCAGGTGGTACCCTATGATTTTCCTGTTCCTGCACCGGATGAGAATAAGGAATTCAATGCGCTGATCTCGTCACTTAAAGATCTTGCCATTCAGATCATCAATAAATCACCCAATATACCATCGGAAGCTGCTTTTGCAATCAAAAATATAGAAAGCCCCGCCTTCCTTGTTCATTTTATTTCATCGAACCTCAATATCGATCTTGCTGAGAAGCAGAAATTACTTGAGGTTTCCGGTCTCATTGAACGGGCAAATCTCGTGTTGACTCATCTGACCAATGAGATCCAGGTACTTGAACTCAAGAACCAAATACAGAGCAAGGTGAAGATTGACCTTGATAAGCAGCAGCGTGATTTCCTCCTGAATCAGCAACTGAAAACCATCCAGGAAGAGCTTGGCGGGAGCTCAAATGCCCAGGAAATCAGTGCCCTTCGCGACCAGGCCCGGGATAAAAAATGGTCAAAGGAGGTTGCAGAGGTTTTTGAACGTGAGATGTCTAAGCTTCAGCGGATGCATCCGGCGGCTGCAGAATACTCAATCCAGGTCAATTATCTTGAAACCCTTGTTCAGTTGCCCTGGGGTGAATTTACAGAGGATAACCTGGACATGAACCATGCACGGGTCGTGCTGGATGAGGATCATTATGGCCTCGAGAAGATAAAGGAACGCATTATCGAATACCTGGCTGTGATCAAACTTAAACATGACATGAAATCGCCGATCCTCTGTCTTGTAGGCCCTCCGGGGGTTGGAAAGACCTCACTCGGAAAATCCATTGCACGGGCGCTGGGCCGGAAATATATCCGGATGTCACTTGGCGGTTTACGTGATGAATCGGAACTGCGTGGTCACAGGAAAACCTATATCGGAGCAATGCCGGGACGTATAATCCAGAGCCTTAAAAAGGTGAAAGCATCTAATCCGGTGTTTGTCCTTGATGAGATCGATAAGGTGGCCGGAATGAATATCAGCGGTGATCCCCAGGCGGCTCTTCTCGAAGTGCTCGATCCGGAACAGAATGTTGCATTTTATGATAATTTCCTCGAGATCGAGTATGATCTCTCCCGGATCATGTTCCTTGCAACAGCCAATACCCTGAGTACTATCCACCCTGCTTTGCGTGACCGGATGGAGGTGGTTGAACTTCCCGGATACCTTCTGGAAGAAAAGATTGAGATCGCCCGTCGTCACCTTGTTCCAAAACAGATCATGGAGCACGGGATGAAGGAAAAACATGTGGATTTCAAACCTGAGGTACTGCAGCAGATCATTGAGGACTACACCCGTGAATCAGGTGTTAGGACCCTGGAAAAGAATATTGCCAGGGTTGTCAGGAATAAGGCGAAATCAATTGTATTAAAGGAAAAGTTCAAAAAGGTTCCTGATTCGGAAGACCTTAAGAAGATTCTTGGGATTCCTATTTTTCAGGCGGAAAGAAACATTTCGAATGAAATTGCCGGTGTAGTCACCGGCCTGGCATGGACGGCTGCCGGCGGAGAGATACTGTTCGTGGAAGTGAGCCTGAGTAAAGGCAAGGGTGAATTGACTCTGACAGGGAACCTGGGAGATGTAATGAAAGAGTCTGCGACCATTGCGCTTGCTTACCTGAAAGCTCATTCTGAAATTTTCGGTATAAAACCAGATGTTTTTGCAAGCTGGAATATACACATCCATGTTCCTGAAGGCGCAACACCCAAAGACGGCCCATCTGCAGGGATAACAATCTTTACTGCCTTGGCATCAGCATTTACTCAACGCAAGGTAAAAGCAAAGCTGGCAATGACCGGGGAGATCACACTACGAGGTAAAGTTCTGCCTGTCGGTGGGATTAAGGAGAAGATCCTCGCTGCCAAAAGAGCGGATATGCAGGAGATCATTCTGTCGAAAGAAAACCGTAAGGACATTGAGGAGATTAAGCAGGATTATATCAAAGGCCTGAATTTTCATTACATCGGGGAGATGTCCGAAATCAATGATCTTGCTTTGCTTACTGAGAAAGTGAAGAATCCACTTAATTTTGGCTGATCCTATTTCACCACAACCATTCTCTTTGTTTCTCTGAATGTTCCGGATTGCATCGTGCAGAGATAGATTCCCGGTGTAAGAGATTTTCCTGGAATTGTAACCTCATGAATTCCTTTGTCCTCAATTCTGTTCAGTGGTTCCGATATGATTCGTCCGGAGTCATCCGAAATGGTAATGACCACAAGGGCTTCTGCAGGCACCTGGTAGCGAATCATGGTTGCGGAATAAAAAGGATTTGGTTCATTCTGAAACAGACGGAATTCATCGGCTTTTTTTTTAGAACCGATGCCAACTATTGTGGTGGCCTGCTTGAGTAGTATCTTTCTGTCCGGATCGAAAATTACAGAAGAAGGACGCTTGTTAAAAAGAAATTCAAATAATTGAGGGTTAGTGTCATTTGTTATATTAATTAAAGTATCACTTCCATCAGTGAAGGTGACTTTAATTTCAACAGGCATCCTGAAAAACACGGTGTTTGTCTGAACCTGTTCAATGGTGAAGCGTACTTTCCAGTTCCCGGAACCAAGGTCATCCCATTCATAAACATTGTTATAAACAGGGTGATTGGGTGCATAGACCCATTCATTAAAAAACCAGTTGAGGTCCTGACCTGAAACCTGGCTCATTTTGGCTGTAAAATCCTGCGTGATGGCATTCTTAAACATAAAACCGGTATCGGTTGCATACGATTTCATGGCTGCAAAAAAGAGGGAGTCCCCAAGAATATATCTCAACTGGAATAGCACACAAGCTCCTTTATTGTAAGTGATAGCCGTATTATAGAGTTGCCCTGCAGGCGGGGTGTTGATAGCCCAGGCTGGCTGATATAATGGCCAACCTGTGTTTTCAGCCAGATATTGGTTTGCAAGTCCGTTCATCAGATTTTTATAGGATGCATATCCTTTGGTATGTTCAACCCACAACTCCTGGCAATAGGTTGCGAATCCCTCGTTGAGCCATACATCCGCCCATGTTCCGCAGGTAATTAGATCGCCGAACCATTGGTGAGAATGTTCATGAACAATGACATCCTCTTGGCTGTAACCACCCTGCATCAGGTTCACCATTGTCTGGTTTTCCATCCCACCCCATTGAAATGCTCCGTTCAGGGTGGCAAATCCGATCTTCTCAAAATGGTATTCACCAAACTTTGCGGAATAGAAATTTGTGACAGAGTCGATGATATTCCGGATCAGTGTGATGTTTTCAGTTGGCTTGTAATAAAACAGAACAGGAATGCTGTCGGAAAAAGCCAAGGGGTGGTGCCAGTATTTTTTACTAACCTGCCAGCCGGTTTTTGACGTTATCGTGATGATGTAGGTTGAAACGGGATCCGTGCTGATCCAATGGTAGCGGATAGTATCTCCAATAACTGTTGAATCAGAAAGTCTGCCTGTACTTCCGAGCCTGACAGAGGAGGGGACCTTTACCATAATATCGGTAGTTGCTTTGTCGGATGGCCGGTCCCAGCAGGGAAACCAGTGCCGGGCGCCTTCCGGGGGGCAGTCGGTAAAGACAAACCCGGAGGAGACATAGAACGCATGATCGGTTACGTCCTTATGCCTGTATGAGATTCTTACCTTAACGGTTTCTCCGGGATTGTAGGAATGATTAAGGTTGACTCTCAGGGTATCCTGATGGTGCTGAAAACTAACCCCGGCCATACTCACGGAATCGATTATTATTGACGTGTCTGCAGCATTCAGCAGAATATGGTTCAGAATTGAATCAACACGGAATGTAATTACTTCTTTTGCAGAAAACGTACGGGGGAATGGCGCCGTATAGTTGGACCAGAAATCGAGGCTCAGTTTGTAATCAAGTACATCATATGTATGCTTCATCGCATAATGTGCTGTATCGAGTGGTGATGGAGCCGCTGAAGCAGTTATAAACCCTGTTCCCAGAATGGCAGACAGGATAAGGCGGAAAAACCGCACAGATAGTTTTGCAGCCATGCCGGCTATTTTTGAATGACCATTTTCCGTACCTGTGATTCATCACCGGCCTGCATGCGGTAAAAATAGATCCCGGGCGCCAGAGTGGAACAGTCGAGATCAATGGTATGGTTGCCTTTCTGGCAGATCCCATGGTCTGCAGAACTCAGGACCTTTCCGGTAAGGTCAAGAACATCCAGTCTTACAGGCATTGGTACAGAAGTTTCAAAAATAATTTTTGTACTGTACGTGGCCGGATTCGGGACATTGTTCATCAACTTAAATTTTTCACTGCATGAACGGGAGGATGAAACTCCTAAAAGGGTGACTGCTTGTTTAAGAACTATATCGTTTTTGGCATCGAAGACAAGGGTGGATGGCTGTTTTCCAAAAGTCCATGAAAAAGACTGGTTATTCAGATCATTCATGAACCGGACCGTGGTATCTGAATTATCGGTAAAGATGACTTTTACATTCAGCAGCATCCTGAAAAATGCAGGTGTTGTCTGCTGCTGGGTGGTAGCGAAATCAACTCTCCACTGACCTCCGCCAAGGTTTGTGAAATCGTATGAATTTACATACTCAGGGTTGTTTGGCTGGAAGATCCAGTCGTTGAAATACCAGTCATAGTTATTACCGGAAATCTGGTTGATTTTTCCGTTGAAATCGACAGTTGTAGCGTTTTTAAACCTGAGGGTTGTATCGGCAGAATAGGCTCTCATCCCTGAAAAAAATAATGTGTCACCCAGAATATACCTAAGCTGGTGCAGGATGCATGCACCTTTTTCATAGGTGATCTGGTAATTGAACAAAGTATTTACATCCGGAGTAACAACTGCCCATTCCGGAACAGAGATGGCCCAACCGGGGTTATTGACTAGGTAATCCATACTGTAGTTGTCGATCAGCGATTTATAAGAAACGTACCCTGCGGCATTTTCCTCCCAGTTAGCTTCGCACCAGGTTGCAAATCCTTCATTCAGCCAGATATCCGCCCAGGTCGCACAGGTGATCATATCACCAAACCACTGGTGTGCAAACTCATGGCCAACCAGACTTTCCTGCCAGCAGTTGGGGCAGAGGCTGGTTAGTGTCTGGTTCTCCATTCCTCCCCAGGAGAACATGTTTCCGCCGATTGTGGCGAAGCCGTTTTTCTGAAAAGGATGCTCATTATAACGCATTGAATAATAATTTGTCATAGGAACGATCAGGTTCTCGATCGGATCGGGATTTTCGCCTGTATTGAAATAGAACCGGAAAGGTATACTGTCTGAAGGATTACTCGGTTTGTGCCAGTACTTGATATCCAGATTGTAATTGACGCGTGAGGTCATCACCATTAAATAGGTCGAAATTTTATCAGTGCTGATCCAATGGTAGATCAGTGTATCACCATGAAATGTAGAATCTGCCAGTTTGCCGTTTGAACCTAGTTTTACATTAGAAGGAACTTTTACAGTAATATCCAGAGTTGCTTTATCGGAAGGCTGATCCCAGCAGGGGAACCATTTCCTTGCACCTTCAGGTTCACAGTCTGTAAATACTATACCCTGATCGCAGTTGAATGCGTAATCTGTTGTTGTTGTATGGTGATAGCCGATTTTTACCTGGGCCACCTCTCCTGGCTGGTAAACACGGTTAAGTTTGATCGCAAGAATATCACCGGTATGAGTGTACGAAATACCAGCCAGTTGAACATAATCAATTACAAGCGAGGTATTCACTGCATTCAGCCGGATCGTGTCCAGGGCTGTCACAACCTTGAAGGTAACAAGATTGGTTGCATGGTAATCCTTTGGATAAGGTGAGGCATAGCACTTGTACAGATTCACATCAAGCTTATAATCCACAACGTCAAATGAATGCGTAGGACCACTTAGTGGGTTCATTTTCAGGTCGGGGAGGGATTTCATTGAAGATTTCCGCTGAGAACAAAGCCGGGAGCCAGAAGTGCCTGGTAAATACTGTGCATTGGCAAAAGCGGTAATCATAAACATGATAATAAAATAAAGCAACGTCTTTTTCATGTTGGAGAAAGTTTTGGAATCTGTTCCTACAAAAGTAAATAAAACTTGAAAGGACCGGCTATTCCGACCTGAAATATTAACAATAGCAAAAAACAGACTGAGAAGTAATTGTATATTAATAAAAAGAACTATCTTTAACGCATTATTGAGTGATATAAGACACAGCCGTAAAATGGCTGGCTGTTACGCTAAAGTCAGACGGATTTTTGTAATTTTGCCGGGTAATGAACAAGGTGTTTCTCTTCTTTTTGATACTTCTCTCACACTCTGTGTTCAGTCAGTGTACGCCGGTAATTGAAGGAGATTCTGCTGCCTGTCCCGGAGTACATACCTATACGACGGATCCTGGGAAAACCGGCTATTTTTGGCGTTCGATCGGTGGTACTATCGTCGGGGAAGCAAATTCTCAGAGTGTTGATGTCAACTGGGATATTGCAGGAATCCTTCGCGTTACATATCTGGAATGCGAAAACCCGGGAGTACTGATTCTTGACCCTTGTGACCCTTCATCCATTGATGAACTCCCGGACAAAACCACGAATTATGTTTATTTTGATATGATGGGGCGGAAAATTTCCGATCTTGCAGCTTACAAAGGGGTGTATGTGAGGACAAATTACAGGCACTCTAAGCTTTTTGTTAAACAGTGACCCATACAAGCATTCCTGCCTCATTAAATGGTAATCAACCGCCTGAAGAATTTATTTACAATCCTGTTTTTTGATTCCGGGAGTTGTCTACCCTTGTTTGCCTTGCTCATCCTGATCAACGGTTGCGCAGAAAGGAGGGAGGATGATCAAAAAAAGACGGTATTCCGATATAATGAGGCTGCAAACATTACTTCCCTTGATCCTGCATTTTCACGCGACCAGGCCAATATATGGGCAGTTCATCAGCTTTTCAACGGATTGGTCCAACTAAATCAGCAACTTGAACCTCAACCCTGCATTGCGCGGGCATGGTTAATTTCTGAAGATGGCAGGACCTATACTTTCCATTTACGCAAAGATGTAAGGTTTCATGATGAAGCTGTATTCTCCTGCGGAAAAGGCAGAACTGTCATCTCTGCAGACATCCTTTACAGCTTTTTACGCCTGACTGATCCCAAAGTTGCATCGCCGGGATCGTGGATATTCAATAATGTTGACACTAAAATTGGTCACAACGGTTTCAATGCCACGGACGATTCAACCTTTGTCATACAGCTGAAACAACCTTTTCCTCCTTTTCTTGGCCTGCTGGCTACACTCTATTGTTCCGTTGTGCCCCATGAAGCTATAGATGCATACGGGACTGAATTCAGGAAACACCCGGTGGGCACAGGTCCGTTTGTTTTCAAGCTCTGGAAGGAGGGTATTAAACTGGTGATGGTGAAAAATCCTTCCTATTTCGAGTTTGAAAAAGGAAACAGGCTGCCATACCTGGATGCTGTTGCGATCACTTTTCTGTCAGACAAGCAATCCGCCTTTCTGGAATTTGTAAAGGGACGGCTTGATTTTCTTAGCGGGATCGATCCTGCTTACAAAGATGAACTTCTGAACCGCAATGGGTCGCTGAAAACAAAGTATAATGGAAAATTCACCCTTCTGACGCACGCATACCTCAATACTGAGTACCTCGCTTTCATGGTCGATGATAAGGCACCTGTCTTTAAAACCCAGCCGATGGTTCCCCTGGAAGTAAGGCAGGCTTTCAATTATGCATTCGACAGGAAAAAGATGATCAGTTTTCTAAGGAACAATATCGGCACCCCCGGTGTTAACGGCATCATTCCGAAAGGCATGCCTTCTTTTGATTCCTCGGTGATATGCTATGATTACCATCCTGATAAAGCAAGGCGACTCCTCGCTGAAGCCGGGTATCCTGATGGCAGAGGACTGCCTCCTGTTACGCTGACCACCACAGCGGATTACCTGGACCTCTGTAAATACATTCAGTACCAGGTAGGAGAGGTGGGCATCAGTCTTAAGATCGATATTTCTCCTCCTGCTGCGATGAAGGAGATGAAAGCCCAGGCCAAATTACCCTTTTTCAGAGCTTCCTGGATAGCAGATTACCCCGACGGGGAGAATTACCTCTCGCTTTTTTACAGCCACAATTTTTGCCCGCAAGGTCCTAATTACACTCATTACTCGAATCGGCAATTCGATCTTTTGTACGAGAAAGCCATGGTTACAGTAAATGATTCGGCAAGGAATGCATTATACAGACAGATGGAAAAACTGATGATGGAAGAGGCACCGGTTGTGGTTCTTTATTACGACCATATACTCAGATTTGTACAGAATAATATTTCCGGTCTGGAAAGCGATCCCATGAATCTGCTGACATTGAAATCAGTAAAAAAGAAAAACTACTGAGGATTGTTCAGAACTCCAGCTTCAGCCCGTCATAGGCCATTTTAATAAATCCCGGTAATTCTTTTGAAACATCTTCCTGCTTTCCCATCTGGTGACTTATATGTGTCAGGTATCCCTGTTCCGGCCTGAGTTCTTCCAGTATCCTGACAGCCCCTTCAAGGTTAAAATGTGAATAATGGGCTTTTTTTCGCAATGCATTGATCACAATCACTTTTGAACCTTTCATCTTGGCTTTTTCAGGCTCGGAGATCTCCATGGCATCCGTAATATAGGTGAAGTCGTGAATGCGAAAACCGAAAACAAAATGATCATTGTAGTGTCTGGCTTTGATCGGGATAAAAGGAATACCTGCGGCTTCGAATAAATTGTTTGTAATGAGGTGCAGATTGATCTCCGGAACTCCTGGATACCGGTCATCCCCGAAAGCATAAGCAAATTCACGTCGTATAGAATCCTGGACCTCCTCATTTGCATAGACATCAGCAGGACGCTGCAGGATGTAATTAAACGCCCGGACATCATCGAGTCCGCCCAGATGATCCTTATGAGAATGTGTGATAAGAATGGCATCGATCGAGAGGATTTTCTCCCGCAGCATTTGCTGACGGAAATCCGGCCCGCAATCTATTACGACCCTTTTGTTGTCGGATTCAACCAGCACAGATGTCCGTAGCCGTTTGTCCCGTGGGTCCTCAGACTGGCAAACACTGCACTGACAACCAATTACAGGAACACCCTGTGAAGTTCCAGTGCCAAGAAATGTTATTTTCATTTTTCGATCCGATCTGAACGTTAAGGTCCTTTAATTTTTGATAAAAATACGCAAAATAAGCGAGTATACCCGCGCTTTCAGGCCCTATTAAAATTTGTTAAAATCACCTTCAGAACCAAAGAGAAACATTAACTTTGCTTTCCTCATTTATATTGACAGAACAATCCTATGTTAGGGAAAATCAGATCGTGGATCGGACGGTACTATTTCAGGAAAGACCTGGCAAAGTCGAACCACGACCGGACTCTAATCAACCTGCGGGACGCACGACGGATAGGTATTCTTTATTCACTGGATGAGGTAAGCGATTACGATGTCGTTTCTGAATTCGTAACGCGGCTTCAGCATGACCACAAAGAAGTTAAAGCGTTGGGTTTTGTTAAGAATAAAAACCTGGTATCCCGTTTTCTGCCCAAGCTGTCCTATGATTTTTTCTCCGCAAAGGACGTGAATATGTTTTATAAACCGGTTGATGCCAAAGTAAAGGACTTCATTTCCCGGGAATTTGACCTTCTGATCGACCTAAGCCTGAAAGAGACACTGCCTCTCCAGTATATTGCTGGCTGTTCACTTGCACAGTGCCGGGTTGGTAAGTTTACGGAGGAAAATTCTGCATGCTATGACCTGATGATTGATGTCGGGCCGTCGATGCCTGTTAAAAATTTCATAGATCAGATCATTCATTACTTAACAATAATCAACAGTGACACAAAAAGTACTGAGTAAACTTAAAGGTACGGGAGTTGCAATCGTGACTCCGTTCACGAAATCCGGTGCCATTGATTTTCCTGCATTTGAGAAACTGCTTGAACATCTTATCGGTGGCGGTGTGGAATATATTGTATTGATGGGTACCACCGGGGAATCAGTGACTCTGTCGAAACCGGAAAAGAAGACCCTCATCGAATTTGCCGTTACTAAGATCCGGAAAAGAGTACCTCTTGTCCTGGGAATCGGCGGCAATAACACCTCCGATGTCGTTTTGACCATTCATGGCACCCTGTTCAAGGGTATTGATGCAGTGCTGTCAGTGTGCCCTTATTATAACAAGCCTCAGCAGGAAGGGTTATACCGTCATTTCATGACCATTGCGGAAGCATGTCCTGTACCAGTCATTTTGTACAATGTACCGGGGCGGACCGGATGTAATATGAGTGCTGCCACCACACTGAGACTGGCAAATGATTCTAAAAACATTATTGGTGTCAAGGAAGCCTCAGGCAGCCTTGATCAGATCAGCCAGATCATTCATAATAAGCCCAAAGGCTTTCTAGTGATTTCCGGCGATGACGGCATTACACTTCCCTTGCTTGCAATGGGGGCAGATGGGGTGATTTCGGTTGTGGCCAATGCATATCCTCACGAATTTTCGGAAATGGTACGCTTTGGCCTGAAAGGTGATTTTGCAAAGGCCAGAAAAATCCATTATAAACTTATCGGTTTTATATCAGCCATTTTTGCCGATGGAAGTCCTGCAGGGATTAAAGCTTCACTCGAGATCATGAAGATCTGTCATAATGAACTTCGGCTGCCACTGGTAACGGTTAACAAAGAACTCTATTCTCAGCTAAAAAAAATAATATCTGAAAACTGAATCTCATGAATCTTAACAGAACCATTCTCCTTGTCTTCTTTTTAATGTTTGCTGTATTTACCGGCAAGTCTCAAAAAACTTCATCCCCGGATCTGGAACAGATTTTCGGAAAAACAGGGGAGGTCTACTTCCGTTTTTCAATTTTTGACAGATCTGAAATTCAATTTCTGACCCGTATTATTTCGATCGATAATGTGAAAGGGAATGATGTATTTGCTTATGCCAATAAAAAACAATTCAGTGAATTCCTTGAAAAGAATTATAAATACACAATACTGCCCCATCCGGGTACATTACTGGACGAAAAAGAACTTAATATGGGCGGTGTAAATAATGGAAAACAGCCCAATACCATCTGGAATTTCTATCCGACTTATCCCCAATATGTTGATCTCATGAACGGATTCGCTACAGCACATCCGGATATCTGTAAACTGGACACATTCGGGGTTACTCAAAACGGAAGGCTCCTTTTGGTTTTGAAAATCAGCGACAGTGTGAATACCTCAAATCCGGAGCCTCAGTTTCTGTATACGTCAACCATTCATGGCGATGAAACAACAGGGTATGTGCTCATGCTTCACCTCATTGATTCATTGCTTTCTGGTTATAATGTTAATCCGAGAATCACCAACCTGATAAACAATACCGAAATTTTTATCAATCCACTTGCCAATCCGGACGGAACCTACCATGGCGGGAACAGCAGTGTTAGCGGTGCAATTCGTGAAAATGCCAATTATGTTGACCTGAACCGTAATTTCGCGGATCCAAAGGTCGGTCCACATCCTGATGGTAATACCTGGCAGCCGGAAACAAAGGCATTCATGGCGCTTGATTCTGCACATGATTTTGTAATGTCGATGAATTTTCACGGGGGATCAGAAGTTTTTAATTACCCCTGGGATACCTGGTTTAAGCACCATGCTGATGACGCATGGTTTCAGTTTATCGGTCATGAATGGGCTGATACCGTTAAGCATTACGGCCCTGCAGGATATTTTACTGATGTTACAAGCAATGGGATCAGTAATGGCTACGCGTGGTATGAGGTTAACGGAGGCCGACAGGATTATACTACATATTTCCATTTTGGGAGGGAAGTTACCCTGGAGATATCTGAGATCAAGACTGTTGCTGCAAGCCAGTTGCTGAATTACTGGAAGTACAACAGGAATGCATTTCTCAATTATATGGAGGAAGTTTCTTACGGGATTAATGGCAAGGTCACGGATTCAGTGACCGGTCTGCCCCTGGATGCGAAGATTATGATTTCAGGTCATGATATCGATAACTCACAGGTTTACTCCACATTGCCAACCGGCTGGTATTACAGACCAATAATTGCAGGGACCTATACCCTTGTTTTCTCAAGGACTGGTTATATCACGAAAACAATAACCGGTGTATCATCCGTTAACCATGCCGTTACCAGACTGAACGTAAAACTGGTTCCTACGAATATTGGGGTGACCGAAGATATCGTCATGGACAAGCTTACCATTTATCCGAACCCGTCAGCAGGGAAGATCAATGTTCTGCTCCCCGATAATACCGGCTGTGAACTGCTTATCTCGGTCTCCAATGTCTTGGGGAACCTGGTTTTTACAAAGAATATTGCCGCAGGCAATAAAGATGGTAAAATAGCTCTAAATCTGGAAGGCTTGCAGAAAGGCATTTACATTATCCGGGTGGAAGGCGGAAAGGTTCTGAAGGAACAGAAACTGGTGATCCATTAATCGTCAGATGATGACCCCGTGACGGAGCAGAATCCTGAATCCCAGCAGGGAAACAAAAGCGATCAGTATCCAGAACCAGTATATTTTAATTACCCGGGGCTCTTCATCAAAGAAGACATTCGGTGAATACTCAGCCCTCATCATTGCCGGCAAAAGCACCAGCATCATAGAAGCATCGATAAGAAGCTCAAACGGCGTCAGACGGGGTTGCTTGATGAAAAAGATGGCAAATGTTCCGATGATGAAGGGAAGAAAGATCTGTGACATCATAAAGGGCTTGCGGCTTGACTGATCAAGGTTGGTGAAAAATATTCCGCCCGACAGAAGCAAAAAACGAGTGATGAAAACACCGATAAGGATCATAACGATCACCATCATGATGATGATAACCAGTTTCAAGGTATCCGTATAAAGCATAAAAGCCATTACCCAGCCAACTCCGCGCATCAGGATTGCTCCGGATATGATCTCCCCGAAAAGCTGTGAAATGGAATGCAGCAAAAGCCAAAGCACCAAGAGTTTAATTTTCCAGGATTCCATGAGCATATTGGAATAGATCACCAGGGAAAAGATCATAATAATAAAAGCAGTTAATACCGGCGCCCCGAATACTACGGTCACGCTGTCTTTACTCCAGTCATCCCCGCGGATAAAGAAATCAATGTCCCAATAATAAACAATGCTGCTGATATTGAATGTTTTTGCTGCAAGTACCGAGGAGATATCCTGGAAAAACCAGATGATCACATAAGCGATAATAAACATGGCCGTGGAGTTAAGAATAACTGCCATGTAATCATAAGTGCCCAGATAACCGTAACGTTTTCTAAACCTCGTCGCAACAACCTTTCGGTCGATCCTGAACAATTTCCCGGTGTTAAACAGAAAGCGAAGTTGCCTTCGTCGGATCTGTGACCGGGTAATCGATGGCTTGACACGAGCAGGTTCTTTTTTCTGAGTGCGGAACAAAGATTTACGCCGAAGCAGAAACCTGAGTTTTCTCCATGTCCCTGAGGTTTGGGTCTTTACAGGTTGTTTGTATACAGGAGCTGCCTTATGTGACTGCAAATCCTCAGGGAGCAGGCTGTGAAAACGACCCTTTGCACCCGTAACTTTCCTTTCCTCCTTCCGGCTGATATGCCGCCAGCGGACCAATGTAGGGATTCTGACCAGGAAAAAGAACCTGCGGAAGGCCCGCTTGTTCTTCCTCCTGGTTTTCATCCTGTATTTTCTTGGGATCTTATGGAAGAGGGTACCCCTGGATTGTAAAAACCGGACCTTTCTATACAGCGTATAAAAAATACCTCCTGATTTTTTTTTTGCCTGGGGATTGTTGGGCATACTAAGGTGTTTACTAAAATTTATCTGCAACTGAAGGAATAATGCCTGTGGAATAAACACCGGAATCCAGTCTTTCCTTAACAATTGAGAAGGTTTCAATAGTAAAGCGTACATCCTCCAGTGTATGGATCGCCGTCGGGATCAGACGAAGCATGATAACCCCCTTAGGTACTACAGGGTAAATAACCATGGAACAGAAAACCCCGAAATTCTCACGAAGGTCCTGAACGATCTGGGTTGCTTCATCAAGTCCGCCTTTCAGAAATACGGGTGTTACGGGTGATGCTGTATTACCGATATTGAATCCTTTCTCCCTGAGACCGCTCTGAAGAGCATTTACGATCGTCCACAATTTTTCACGCAGTTCAGGACGTGTCCGGAGAAGTTCAAGACGCTTCAATGCACCATGAACCATGGGCATTGGCAACGATTTTGCATAGATCTGCGACCGCATTTTAAATGTCAGAGATTTTATAATGCTTTTGTCACTTGCAACAAACCCGCCTATCCCTGCCATTGCTTTCGCAAAGGTTCCGAAATAAATATCCACCTTATCCTTAACACCCTGGTATTCGCTGGTTCCTGATCCTGACTGTCCCATCGTTCCAAAACCATGTGCATCATCGATCAGAAGACGGAACTGATATTTATCTTTCATTGCAACGATCTGTTTGAGGTTTCCAAGATCACCAGACATGCCATAAACACCTTCCGTGATAACAAGGATGCCCCCGCCTGTGGCGTCTGTCATTTTTTTTGCACGCTCAAGCTGCTTTTCAAAGCTGACCATATCGTTATGCGGGTATACAAATCGTTTCCCGATATGCAGGCGCAATCCGTCAAGAATGCATGCATGTGCTTCTGAATCATAAACAACAACATCATGGCGGTCGACCAGCGAGTCGATGATCGATACCATTCCCATATATCCGTAGTTGAGCAGATAGGCGGCTTCTTTATTTTCGAATTCTGCAAGCTGCCGTTCCAGTTCCTCATGAAATTCTGTTTCACCTGACATCATCCGGGCGCCCATGGGATAACCCATTCCCCATTTTTCGGCACCCTCTATATCAGCCTGTCGCACCTCCGGATGGTTGGCCAGCCCGAGGTAATTGTTAAGACTCCATACAAGGCATTCTTTTCCTTTGAATATCATCCGGTTGGAAATCTGTCCTTCAAGTTTCGGGAAATAGAAATAACCATAGCCTATATCGGCATACTGCCCCAGCGGGCCCATGTTGGATACAACTTTTTCAAAAATGTCCACGATATTATTTTATTAGGTGAATGATCAAACTCGGCCTGCAAAAGTACCAATTTGTGCAGGATTATCAAACGGCATTTTTCTATTTTTTCAATCCGTCCAATTTTATACTATTAATCGAATCATGACGTTAATAAGCGTGATACGATGGACCTGATCAAGGGCAAAGATGCTCTGTACTTGGTAGTCCCCGGGAAATAAAATATTGTTTTTCAAGGAAAAATCTTAACTTTGCTGCATGAAAAAGGGTACCTTCTTCCTATTATTCCTTATTCTGATCATTGTTGCCGGGTCCTGCTCATTTCAGCGTACGCTGAAGAGCAATGACATTGATCTCAAGTATGAGACAGCAATGAAGATGTACAACGCAAAGGATTACTCCCGGGCGTTGCAGTTATTCGACCAGTTGATGGCATTGTTGCGTGCAACGGATAAATCGCAGAAGATTTATTACTGTTACGCTTATTGCTACTATTACCAAAGGGACTTTACGCTTGCCGCTTACTATTTCAAACGGTATACTGAGAATTTTCCGAATTCAAAAGAAGCAGAGGAATGCCTTTATATGGAAGCGTACTGTTATTATATGAACTCCCCTGAGTACGGACTTGACCAGACAAGTACAACCGATGCGATCAAGGAACTCCAGGTATTTATCAACATGTACCCTCAGAGTTCAAAAGTGCCTGAATGCAATGAACTGATCGATAACCTCAGGGCAAAACTGGAAAAGAAGGATTACCGCATGGCCAAACTATTTTACCGAATGGACGATTATCTGGCCGCAATCACCGTTTTAAATGACATCCTTAAGGATTATCCTGATACACGGAATAAGGAAGACATCCTCTTTCTTGTATTCAAGGCCAACCACAAGTATGCCATGCAAAGTATCGAATCCAAGAAAAAAGAACGGTTCTCAAAAGCTTTATCGGCATACAATGAATTTATAGCAGCTTTTCCCAAGAGCACCTATATCCCCGAGGCAAATATAATGATGGAACGGTCGAAAAAAGAGCTTGGGCAGGTCAAAACCACAATGAGAAATTAATAAGCAACATCAATAAAAATCAAGCAATGGATTATAAGAAGATCAAAACTGATACCGTCGCGGTGACCCGTAATATTGAAGATTTTACAAGAGGAACCAATAATGTGTATGAGACTGTATCCATTCTTTCAAAAAGAGCAAATCAGATCTCAATTGAGATCAAGGAAGAGTTGAATCAGAAAATATCTGAATTTGCGACTTCCACCGATAACCTTGAAGAGGTATTTGAGAACAGGGAGCAGATTGAAATTGCCAAATATTATGAGCATCTGCCGAAACCCACACTGATCTCCATCCATGAGTTCCTCAAGGATGATATTTATTTCCGTAATCCCCATAAAGAAAACCAGGACGATTTTTAACCGGGAATAATCTATGCTGAAAGGGAAAAAGATCGTTATCGGAATTACCGGCAGCATAGCCGCATACAAGATTCCATTCCTTGTCAGGCTTTTCGTTCGGGAGGGAGCAGATGTCCGGGTCATAATGACCCCTGCCGCAAAGGATTTCGTCACCCCGCTGACTTTAACTACTCTTGCACGCAATACCGTGATCATTGATCCGTTCAAACAGTCGAACGGAGAATGGAATAACCATGTTGAACTGGGTTCATGGGCCGATGTGATGATCTTTGCACCAGTTACGGCAAATACGCTTGGGAAAATGGCGCACGGCATTGCCGATAACTTTCTTGTAACAGCATACCTGTCTGCAAAATGTCCTGTTTTCATTGCCCCGGCAATGGATCTCGATATGTATGCTCATCCTTCAACCAGGGAAAATATCAGGATACTGAGGTCATTCGGGAACAAGATCGTTGAACCACAGGTTGGTGAACTTGCCAGCGGGCTCTCAGGACCGGGCCGGATGGAAGAACCTGAAAAAATAATGGAGGTCATCAGGACCCATTTTTTAACCAATAATATTCTGGCCGGCCAGCATGTACTAATTACTGCAGGACCCACGTACGAAGCCATAGACCCGGTGAGGTTTATAGGTAACCACTCTTCCGGCCTGATGGGGATATCCCTGGCAGAGGAGGCAGCATCAAGAGGGGCGAAGGTGACGCTGGTATGCGGGCCTACTGACCTCAAGGCTCAGTCACCATCTGTCCATTTGGTCAGTGTTACATCTGCAGAAGAGATGCGGTCAGCCTCTCTGCGCTTTTTTAAAACAGCCGATATAACTATCATGGCTGCTGCTGTGTCTGATTATTCTGTTGCAGAACCTGCGGTTAAGAAGATCAAGAAATCAGCTCAGGCATTGAAGCTGGAACTAAAACCAACTCCGGATATCCTGAAAGAGCTTGGAACATTGAAGAAAAGAAATCAGCTTCTTGTCGGTTTTGCACTGGAAACAGATAACGGGATCGCCAACGCCAGGAAAAAACTTTCAGATAAAAATCTCGATCTGATCATTCTCAACTCATTGGGGGACAAAGGTGCCGGATTTAAATCCCTTACCAATAAAATAACCCTTATTTTTAAGAACGGAAAAGAGAGGAAATATCCGGTTAAGCCGAAAAGGGAAGTTGCCGGCGATATTCTGGATGTCCTTCAGGAAATTAAATGATAGCGTGATGAAAAGATCCATCCTTCTTCTATTACTTCTGGTATTTGCATTCCGGTCAATGGCACAGGATGTGGATTGCCAGATCACTGTCTCTGCGCCACAGGTCGGAGGAACGGACCGGAATGTTTACCAGACGCTGCAGCAGTCATTGTATGAGTTCGTGAACAGCCGTAAATGGACAAACCGGACCTTCCGTATGGAAGAGCGGGTTCCGATGACCATGATTATAACAATTTCTGAACGTCTTGGAAGCGAAGATTTCAAGGCGACGCTGAACCTCGTACTCAGTCGCCCGGTATTGAATTCAGCCTATAATTCCATCCTTTTCAACTATATTGAAAAAGACTTCCAGTTCCGCTATGTGGAACATCAGCCGCTTGACTTTTCAGAAGGAACCTATTCATCAAACCTGACTTCCACCATTGCATTTTACATAAATATGTTTCTCGGTATGGAGTTCGATTCATTTTCAAATATGGGCGGTACCGCCTATTATGAGAAAGCGCAATCCATAGTGAATGCTGCTCAGAATGCAGCTGAATCCGGATGGAAGGGATTTGAGAGCGATAAGAACCGTTACTGGCTGGCAGAAAACTACCTGAATCCCTCCAATAACTCGATCCGTAGTTTCCTTTATAAATTCCATCGCCTGGGTCTGGATCAGATGTATGATAAGGTGGACCTCGGGAGAAGTGCCATTACACAAAGTCTTGACGACCTGAAGTCAATATATGATTCAAAGCCTAACCTGATGGCGCTCCAGCTTATTCTGGATGCCAAAAGGGACGAATTCGTGAATATCTATTCCGATCAGCGCGTTGCACCGATGGATAAGGTTTCTATCCAAAACCTGCTGAAAGAGATTGATCCTGCCAACACCTCGAAATACAGCGCGATTACTGGTGGTAAGTAGAAAAACCTCCACCTCTTACTGAATTATCTGATATTGATCACGAATAAATGCTGCAGAAGCTTACGATAGAAAATTATGCATTGATCGATCGCCTGGAAATTGATTTTTCAGAAGGTTTTTCAGTGATCACCGGTGAAACAGGTGCAGGAAAATCAATCCTGCTCGGTGCCTTGGCCCTGATCCTTGGTCAGCGGGTAGATACTTCCGTGATGATAAACAGTTCACGGAAATGCATTGTTGAAGGTACCTTCCGGATCGGTGATTATAATCTTTCAGGTTTCTTTTCAGAAAATGATCTGGATTATGACGAGGTGGCTATCCTTCGCAGGGAGATCGGCCAAAATGCCAAATCCAGGGCATTCATAAACGACACTCCGGTAAACCTTCTGTTGCTGAAAGATCTTGGCGACCGCCTTGTTAACATCCACTCACAGCACTCTGTGATCACCCTGAACGACGAGAATTTTCAGCTGGCAGTGCTGGATAATTATGCAGGAACTCAGAAAAAGGTCCAGGCATACCGCCAGCTCTACAGGCAGTTGCTCGTGGTGAAAAAAGAGCTGGAAGAACTTGTTCAGAAAGAGATCCGTTCACGAAGCGATCGCGAATATTATCGTTTCCTTTTTGATGAATTACAGGAGGCTTCCCTGAACCAGGACATACTGGAAGAAACTGAACAGCGTTTGGCACTGATATCGCATTCCGGTGAGATCAAAAACAGCCTCAGCCTTGTTGATCAGTTACTTTCGGAGGGAGAGAACGCCTTGCTTGACAGGCTTTCAGAGATCATTTCACTGGTCAGTTCCCTCAGGAAATATCATCCTCTTCTGCAATCCTACGAAGAACGTCTCGGCAGCAACCTCATTGACCTTAAAGATATTGCCGGCGAACTTGAACGCCTGGCAATGGATGTGGTTTATGATCCCGTTGAGATGGAATCGCTTGCCGGACGTCTTGACCAGTATTACAGGCTGATCAAAAAGCACAATGTACAGGACATCGCCGGACTTATTGCTGTCAGGGATGATCTTGATATAAAACTCCAGGATGTGGATTCCATGGAGGATCGCATTAAAGCAAAGGAAAAGGATATGGATGCGATAGTGGATGAACTTTGTAAAATTGCTGCTGTATTGTCACAAAGCAGGAAAAAGGTTGCTGTTGATATTGAGGAGAAAGTAGAAGAAACCTTGAAAAAACTTGGCATGCCCGACGGACGGATGAAGGTTGAACAAACTGTTTCAACAGAACTTACCAGGGACGGCTTTGACCATGTTCGCTTCCTTTTCAGTGCAAATAAAGGCGTTGAACTGAACGAGATTGGCAGGATTGCTTCCGGGGGGGAATTATCAAGGCTGATGCTGAGCATCAAGTCACTTATCTCCCAGAAGAACCTGCTCCCTACTATTATTTTCGATGAGATCGATACAGGTGTTTCAGGTGAAATTGCCGGAAAGGTTGGTAGTATTTTAAGGAATATGGGGAGAACCATGCAGGTTATCGTGATTACCCATCTGCCGCAGATCGCAGGAAAAGGGGATGCACATTACCTTGTTTATAAGGAAAATGACAAGAAAATTACCCGTTCAAACATCCGGAAACTAAAAGAAGAAGAACGGGTTTTGGAAATTGCTAAAATGCTGAGCAATGAGAACGTAAGCGAATCTGCTTACAAAACAGCAGAGGAATTAATGAAAAAATAACGACATGTCGCATAATTTACTAAAAGGAAAAAAAGGAATCATTTTCGGTGCTCTGGATAATAAATCCATTGCCTGGAAAATAGCAGAACGGGCTTATGATGAAGGGGCTGTATTTACCCTCTCTAACACACCTGCGGCTTTGCGGTTTGGTGAGATCAACGAACTTTCAAAGGCATGCAATGCAGAGATCATACCGGCTGATGCTACCAGTGTGCCGGACCTTGAAAAAGTGTTCTCCCGCACAATGGAGATCATGGGCGGAAAAATAGATTTCGTGCTTCATTCCATTGGAATGTCTCCAAACGTTAGGAAACACAGGGAGTATGACGATCTTGATTACGATTATTTTTTAAAGACCATCGATATTTCTGCGCTTTCATTTCATAAAATGCTGCAGATAGCGAAGCGGATGGATGCCATCAATGACTGGGGGTCGATCCTTGCACTTTCATACATTGCCGCCCAACGTACACTCTATGGCTATAACGACATGGCAGATGCGAAAGCCTTGCTTGAATCCATCGCAAGGAGTTTCGGATATATTTATGGTCGTGAAAAGAATGTCCGCGTAAATACCATCTCGCAGTCACCCACACGGACCACTGCAGGCAGCGGAATCAAGGGCGTTGACGGCCTCATCGATTTTACTGAAAGAATGTCTCCGCTTGGAAATGCAACTGCTGATGAATGCGCTGACTTTTCCATTGTCCTTTTTTCTGATCTGAGCAGAAAGGTTACCATGCAGAATATATATCATGACGGTGGGTTCTCAAGCATGGCTATGAGTCTGAAAGCCATGACACAATACAACAAATGCCTGGAGGAAGAAGAATAGTTTCCAAAAGGTTTTTCTTTTATCTTTGCACGCAAAAAATACGCAGCCGCAGATGCCGGCTTATAAGAACAATGACCAGAAACACACGATCAGAAATTAAAAACGCTTATAAATGAAAATTTTAGTTTGTATCAGTAATGTTCCGGATACCACGACAAAGGTCAAATTCATCAATGATTGCAAAAGCCTTGACCAAGTCGGGGTTCAGTGGGTTATTAACCCCTGGGATGAGTTGTCGCTGACAAGGGCTCTTGAATTGAAGGATGATGCCGCCAATGGCATCACAGCCGTTACCGTTGCCCATGTTGGCCTCGTAGGTGCCGAACCTACCATCAGAAAGGCACTTGCTATCGGAGCAGATGATGCTATCCGGGTCAACTGTGATCCTCTGGATGCATATTCAGTTGCCGCGCAACTTGCCGAGGTGCTAAAGACAAGGCCTTACGATATCATCCTTTGCGGGATCGAATCCAGCGACCATAATGGTTCAACAGTAGGAGGGATGCTTGCCGAATTTCTCGGCTGCCCATCAGTTTCTGCTGTATCCGGTCTGAGGATCGAGAGCGGAAAAATTCTCATAACCCGTGAGATTGATGGTGGCAAGGAAACAGTGACCGTTCCTGCACCCTTTGTTGCCATCGTGCAGAAGGGAATTGCCAAGGAACCACGGATCGCGGCCATGCGCGGAATCATGCAGGCTCGTACAAAACCAATCATTATATCGGAACCGGTTGCCATACAGCCATTGACAGAAGTGGTTACTTATGAACTGCCAAAGCCCCATGCAGCCTGTAAATTCGTTGATGCTGACAATGCAGCACTGCTTGTTGAAATGCTGCAGAATGAAGCAAAAGTTATATAATTAAAAAATAGAAAGAAAGATATGTCTGTTTTAGTATTCCTGGAAAATTGGGACGGAAAGTTTAAAAAACTCTCCTTTGAATTGGTTTCGTATGCCGCTAAAGTGGCAGAGATGTTAAATACTTCGGCTATCGCCCTTTCCATCGGGAAGGTGGAGCCGGCAGAACTGGAAAAGCTTGGCAAGTTTGGCGTGACCAAGGTCATCAGCGCAGCGAACGACAGTTTTTCCATACTCGATAATCAGGTCTATTCATCAGTGATCGCGGATATTTCCGTAAAGGAAGATGCAAAGGTGATCATACTTTCCAACAATAACACCGGTAAGGCTGTTGCGCCAAGATTATCTGTAAAGCTGAAGGCCGGCATCGGTTCCGGGGTCAGCAAACTCCCCCTGAGTACTGATCCATTCATTGTTTATAAAAAAGTCTATTCAGGGAATGCTTTCGTTCAGTTGAAGATTACTTCCGACATTAAGATCCTTACGCTCGCGCAGAATTCATATGGTGTTTTTGAAACAGGTTCCACTGCAGCGATAGTTGAGAGCAATGTTTCCATTGACGGAAATGAACAGAAGACCCAGGTTCTGGAAACCCAGAAACAAACCGGCAAGATCCTGCTTACGGATGCTGATATAGTTGTGTCCGGTGGTCGCGGTATGAAATCAGGGGATAACTGGGCACCCATTCTTGAACTGGCCGAATTACTCGGAGCAGCAACGGCATGTTCTCGTCCTGTTTCCGATGAAGGATGGCGTCCGCATGATGAACATACCGGACAGACCGGGAAGATAATCGCTCCAAACCTTTATATTGCAGTTGGGATATCCGGGGCCACCCAACACCTGGCCGGGGTCAGTTCGTCAAAATACATTGTTGCGATAAACTCTGATAAGGATGCACCTATTTTTGAAGCTGCTCAATACGGAATTATCGGCGATGCAGCCAAAGTACTTCCGCAGATTGTAAAAGCCGTTAAAGATATCAAAGGAAAGTAATTGCTTTCTTCTGTTATAATTGAACTACACCAGGATCAGATCCTGTTTCTCACTTCGGACTCTAAAGACAAATGGCAAAACAAATCATTTTTGCAGTAGCGGTTTTAATTACACTTGGCATCTTTGCCTACACAATTAACAGGATCCTTGGTTTCTTCCGGCTTACGAGACCTGCTTTCCCCGTTAGGGATATCCCTGAACGCCTGTCCGTAATGCTGAATGTGGCTTTCGGACAGACTAAAATCTTCCGCAGGCCGGTGATCGGATTGCTGCATGCACTCGTTTTCTGGGGTTTTTGCGTCATTCTTTTCGGTAGTATCGAAATGATAATCGACGGACTGGCCGGAACTGAAAAATGCCTTACCTTCCTCGGGCCGGTCTATTCTTTTATTACGGCTTCAGGAGATATTTTCGCACCCATTGTCGGCATCTCTATCCTGGTTTTCCTTTTCAGGAGATTTTTCCTTCATATAAAAAGGTTTGAAGGTATTGAGATGAAGCATGTTTCCCACATGGATGCCAAGATCGCCTTGTCAATGATCCTCTTCCTGATGATCTCGCTCTCAGGAATGAATATCGCATATGTGGCCGGCATGCATCATGAAGGAATTCAGCCGGCAGGCATGTATCCATTCAGCAGCCTGGTTTCCGGCATATTTGACAGCGTGAACCTTTCGGGAGTTCATATTATCTATGAAGCCTGCTGGTGGTCACATATCCTGCTGATCTTCGTATTTGCCAATATCCTTCCATATTCCAAGCACTTTCATGTGTTCATGTCTGTTCCCAATGTTTTTCTTACCCGCCTTGGTCCTTTGGGGAAACTGCCAAATATGGATAACATCACACGTGAAGTAAAACTGATGCTTTACCCGGAATCGGACAATACGCCCATGAATGCAGAACCTGTGGCTGAGCGTTTCGGTGTAAGGGATGCTGAAGATGTTTCCTGGAAGAACTATTTTGATTCTCTGTCCTGCACGGAATGTGGCAGGTGTACATCTGTTTGCCCAGCAAATATCACAGGGAAGAGGCTTTCACCTCGCAAAATTATGATGGATGTTCGGGCGCGAATGAAAGAAAAAGGCCCCCTGATGGTAAAACAGGGGAAAGCATTTTCGGATAATAAAGCGCTTTTGCGCGATTATATCTCTGAAGAAGAACTTTGGGCATGTACCACCTGCAATGCCTGTGCACAGGAATGCCCTATCAACATTAACCACCCGACCTTAATTGTCGACATGCGCAGGTATCTTGTCATGGAAGAAGGCTCTGCCCCCAGCGGACTGAAAATGGTTTTCAGCAATATAGAAAACAATGGAGCACCATGGCAGTATTCTGCAGAAGACCGCCTACTTTGGACGAAAGACATCAAGATCAATCTCAATTAATTCTGCCCTGAACTCGGATAACGATGGAAACACAGATTTTGGAAATACCGGTAATGGCTGACCTGAAGGCAAAAGGACGTGATCCCGAATACCTTTTCTGGGTGGGTTGTGCCGGCGCATTTGATGACCGCTATAAAAAGGTGGCTGCAGCTTTTGCGAAGATCCTTGCTTATTTAAAAGTGGATTATGCTGTGCTTGGACGGGAAGAGACCTGTTCGGGCGACCCTGCCCGTCGGGCAGGCAACGAAATGCTCTACCAGATGCAGGCTCTTCAGAATATCGACACCTTTACACGGTATGGGGTAAAAAAGATTCTGACTATATGTCCCCACTGCTATAATATTTTTAAAAATGAGTACCCCGACCTTGGCGGGAATTATAATGTGATCAATTATCTTCAGTTCCTCGATCAGCAGATCGAAAAAGGGAAACTGAATGTGGCCTCTTCCATGCTTGCCGGGACCCGAATGACGTTTCATGATCCTTGTTATCTTGGCAGAGGGAATAATTTGTATGATGAACAAAGGTCAATCCTTCACAGCATGACCAGTAATTTTGTCGAGATGGAGCGGAATAAAAGCTTCGCTTTATGTTGTGGCGGTGGCGGCGGACAGATGTTCAAGGAGGCTGAGAAAGGAGAGAAGGAGGTTTATATGGAGCGGACAGAAGAAGCACTGCGAACAGATGCTAAGATCATTGCAACTGCCTGCCCTTTTTGCATGACAATGATTACTGACGGATTAAAATACAAAAATCGTGAAGAGGATGTTAAGAACCTCGATATTGCGGAATTGATCATACAGGCACTGAATATTTAATATTAACTAGTTATCATAATTAAATAATAAAACATGGAAAACAGAAAAATCCTGAAAAGCGGCGAATTTCTTATTCATGAGGTTGAACCGAAAGATATTTTCATCCCGGAAGAATTCAACGAAGAACAGTTGATGATCGCACAGACCTGTACTGATTTCATTGAAACGGAGGTTTATCCTAATCTTGATAAACTTGATTCTCCGGATATTCAACTGATGAAAAGCATCCTTAAAAAAGCCGGTGAACTTGGAATAATGGGGATATCTATTCCCGAAGAATACAATGGTTTCGGACAATCTTTTGTCACCCAGATGCTGGCGGCAGAACGGATCGGTGCAGGTTATTCTTTTTCTGTTGCTTTCATGGCACATACCGGAATAGGTACCTTGCCCATCAACTATTATGGCAATGAGGAACAACGTCAGAAGTACGTTACTAAACTGGCGACCGGTGAATTTCTTGGTGCATACTGTCTGACCGAACCCGGTGCCGGCAGCGATGCCAATGCAGGAAAAACAACCGCCACCCTTTCGGAAGACGGAAAGCATTATATCCTGAATGGCCAGAAGATGTGGATCACCAATGCAGGTTTTGCCGATATCCAGACTGTTTTTGCCAAGATCGGTAAAGACCGTGTTTTGAGTGCATTTATCGTGGAACGAAATTTTCCAGGCGTAGTTGTTAATCCGGATGAGCATAAGATGGGCATCAAGGGTTCCTCAACAGCCCAGATCTTTTTCAATGATGTGAAAGTCCCTGTTGAAAATCTGATCGGTTCTGCCGGAGAGGGATTCCGTATCGCCTTAAGCATCCTTCATATGGGCCGCCTCAAACTTGGAGCCAATGTGGTCGGTGCCGCCAAAAAGGCGATCACGGATTCTGTGAAATATTCCAATGAAAGGAAACAGTTTGGTTGTCCGATCTCCAATTTTGGTTCGATCAAATACAAACTTGGCGAGCAGGTGATTCGTACTTATGCTGCTGAATCCACGATCTACAGGGTAAGTAAGGACATTGATGACCAGATTGAAAAGAACAAGACAACGTTTGAAGATAAGGGTCGCGCCACCGTTGACGGCATCAGCCATTATGCAGTTGAAGCTGCGATCCTTAAGGTTTTTGGTTCTGAAGTACTCGATTATGTAATTGACGAGGCTGTTCAGATCCATGGAGGCATGGGCTATTCTGCTGAAATGAATGTGGAAAGAGGCTACCGTGACTCCCGAATCAACCGCATCTTTGAAGGAACAAATGAGATCAACCGCCTCCTCGTTGTTGATACGGCAATGAAAAGAGCCATGAAAGGCGATTTTGATCTTTTCGGCGAAGCTGAAAAACTGATGTCAGGCCTTGATGCGATAACCGACGGAAAAAAAGCCGGGGAAGGCTACTTTGAAGAAAAAATGCGCTATATGAAAAATTTCAAAAAAGCGATACTCCTTGTCATTAATGGCGCTTCCAGGCAGTTCGATAAAACCCTTGTTAAAGAGCAGGAGGTACTCAACAATATTTCCGATATGATGATGGAAACTTATGCGTCCGAGTCCACAGCCCTGCGTGTTCAGAAAGTTGAAGGCATGAAAGGAGCTGATGCGGTTTCCTTGTATAAGGACATCCTTGATGTGAATGTATTCGATACTGCCGGGAAGGTAAGAAAAGCCGGATATGAAGCTGTTTATTCATTCGCCACAGAGGAGCTGGCTCCCAAATTGATCCGTGCAATCGATGTTCTTACCCAGGTTCGGGGTGTGAACGTGAAAGACGCACGCCGCAGGATTGCCGATAAACTGATCCTTGATAACTGCTACAAATTCTAAGAAGAATTATTTAAATAAAAAAGCTCCGTGGTTCTCCACGGAGCTTTTTTATTATTGGACCAACACTAGTTTGAATCCGCCAGTTTCGTTGATCCAACATCCTGTTTGCTGACGTCGATCCTGATATCCTCCTTTTTTTCGTCATAATCGATCATGATTATGTCTTCAGCAGTCAGCTTGGTTTTGATAATCTCTTCAGCAAGCGCATCCTCGATATACTTCTGGATAGCTCGTTTCAGCGGACGGGCCCCAAACTGTTCATCCCAGCCTTTTTCGCAGATGAAATCCTTGGCTTTCGGCGTGACTACGATCTGGTATCCCATTGTCTTAATCCGTTCGTAAAGACTCTTGAGTTCAATGTCAATGATTTTGTGAATGTCATCACGCTCAAGTGATTCGAATATGACCACGTCATCGATTCGGTTCAGGAATTCCGGGGCAAATGACTTCTTGAGAGCATTCTCAATCACGCTTCGTGCATGGTCGGAACTTGCAGCCTGCTTGGCTGCTGTAGAAAATCCGACACCCTGGCCAAAATCTTTCAGCTGGCGTGATCCGATGTTTGATGTCATAATAATGATGGAATTCTTGAAATCCACCTTTCTGCCAAAACTGTCTGTCAGAAGTCCGTCATCAAGTACCTGCAGCAGGAGGTGAAAGACGTCAGGGTGTGCTTTTTCGATCTCATCGAGCAGTACAATAGAGTATGGGCGCCTGCGGATCTTTTCCGTAAGCTGCCCGCCTTCTTCATACCCGACATAGCCCGGAGGGGCACCGATAAGACGTGAAACAGCAAATTTTTCCATATACTCGCTCATGTCAATTCGAACAAGCGCATCTTCCGTATCGAAAAGGTACCTGGCGAGAACCTTAGCAAGGTGGGTCTTTCCAACCCCTGTAGGCCCCAGGAAAATAAAGGATCCGATTGGCTTATTTGGATCTTTCAGACCTGCCCGGTTTCTCCGGATCGATCGAACAACTTTTTTAATTGCTTCAGTCTGGCCGATCACCGAGTTTTCAAGCTCAGCTTCCATGTTCATCAGTCGGTCGCTTTCGTTTTTTGCGATCCGCTGCAAGGGGATACCGGTCATCATGGCCACCACCTCGGCAACATTCTCCTCGGCGACAACCTCGCGGTTGATCTGGGCTTCCTCCTCCCATTTTTTCTTCTCATGGTCAAGAGTCTCCTGGAGTTTCCGCTCATTATCGCGAAGGTCTGCAGCTTCCTCGAACTTCTGGCTGGTGATGGCCGCCATCTTTTTCTTACGTGTCTCTTCGATCTGGTTTTCGATATTGATGATCTCCGAAGGGACATGAATATTCGAAATATGTACGCGGGCTCCGGCCTCATCCATGGCATCAATCGCCTTGTCGGGCAGATACCGGTCTGAAATATAGCGTGTGGTTAGAGAGACGCAGGATTTTATTGCATCATCCGTATACCGGACCAGGTGATGATCTTCGTATTTTTCCTTGATATTGTTAAGTATCTCGATGGTTTCGTCCGGTGTGGTAGGATCTACAAGTACTTTCTGGAACCTCCGTTCAAGTGCACCGTCCTTTTCAATATACTGACGGTACTCATCAAGGGTGGTGGCCCCGATGCACTGCAGTTCGCCGCGGGCAAGGGCAGGTTTGAACATATTGGAAGCATCCAGCGATCCTGAGGCATTTCCGGCGCCGACGATGGTATGGATCTCATCGATAAAGACGATGATGTTGGGGTTCTTTTCCAGTTCATTCAGAACAGCCTTCATGCGTTCTTCGAACTGCCCCCTGTATTTTGTCCCTGCAACAAGCGAAGCAAGGTCAAGAGAAACAATACGCTTGTTGAACAGGGCCCTCGAGACTTTACGCTGAACAATGCGCAAGGCAAGACCTTCAGCAATTGCAGACTTGCCAACACCTGGTTCTCCGATCAGTATGGGGTTGTTCTTTTTACGGCGGCTCAGGATCTGGGCAATACGCTCAAGTTCCTTTTGCCGTCCCACAATGGGGTCAAGCCGGCCTTCTTCGGCTGCACGGGTGATGTCACGGCCGAAATTATCAAGTACCGGTGTCTTGGATTTGCTGTCGCCGCTTTTTTTGGCTGGGGTGCCAAAGCTCTTTGATCCTTCTTCCGGATCATCGTCATCGTCGTCCTTTGGCAGAATGTCCCTTGGCTGATCGGGAAATTCTTCCGATCCGTTCGAAATGATGGATTTTAACTCTTCCCTGACAAGGTCATAGGTTACATTGTATCCATGAAGCAGCTTGGTAACAAGGTTGTTTTCGTCTTTAAGTATCGCCAGTAATAAGTGTTCGGTTCCGATCAGCTCGCTGTTAAACCATTTGGCTTCTAGGTATGTGATCTTAAGAGCCCGTTCAGATTGTTTGATCAGGGGCAGATTTTCAGGATTGACGGACCGTTCTTTATCACTTGAGACGGCGGTTTCAATCTTTTTCCGCACGTCATTCAGATCCACGGAGAAATTGTTCAGCAGTTTGATCGCTAAACCAGCTCCCTCGCGGATAATTCCAAGTAACAAATGCTCAAGGCCTATATAATCATTTCCCAGTCTGACTGCTTCCTCCCGGCTGTAAATCAAAACATCTTTTACCCTCTGAGAAAATTTTGCTTCCATAATTTATAAGTTCTAACAGTATTAACGAAAATTTCAATCAATTATTGAACCTGACAACTTCCATTCCAATTTCAGGGAGGGAAAAAACAGGAAATATTGGCAGTTCTGACTGCCACCTTTCTGACTTGTCCAAAAATACAACTGAAAAACCATGATCAGTTTCGAAATGCCAATAATTATTAACATTTCAGTGTTAGCAACACACAAAAAATATCGGCAGAATCTGTAGGTAATTATGGGAATTTTTTTTACTTTCGTATCAGAAATTAACTAAATGTATCTATCTGAAAAATAGGTGATTAATAAAGGAGATTGTTATGCAGGAAGGCGAAAAAATTGTTATTGTAAATATTGAGAACCAGATGAAGTCGGCTTACATCGATTATTCGATGTCGGTCATTGTTGCAAGAGCCCTGCCGGATGTGCGCGACGGGCTGAAACCCGTGCACCGCCGTGTCTTGTTTGGCATGTATGAATTGGGTGTGCTTTCTAACCGTTCTTATAAGAAATCAGCGAGAATCGTAGGGGAGGTACTTGGTAAGTACCATCCTCACGGAGATACCTCTGTTTATGATGCCATGGTCAGAATGGCCCAGGAGTGGATTTTGCGGTATCCGCTGGTTGACGGTCAGGGTAACTTCGGGTCGATGGACGGTGATAATGCTGCCGCAATGCGTTACACAGAAGCCCGTCTCCAGAAAATTGCCGAAGAGATCATCGCCGACATTGAAAAAGATACCGTTGATTTTCAGCTGAATTTTGATGATACACTGAAGGAGCCAACTGTCATGCCTTCAAGGATCCCGAATCTCCTGCTTAACGGGGCCTCCGGTATAGCAGTCGGTATGGCCACAAACATGGCTCCCCATAATCTTACTGAGGTTGTTGACGGCATTATTGCCTACATAGATAACCGTGAGATCACCATTGATGAACTCATGCAGTACATCAAGGCTCCTGATTTTCCAACCGGTGGCGTTATTTATGGCCACGAGGGGGTGAAAGACGCCTTCCTTACAGGACGCGGAAGGATTGTCATCCGTGGCGAAACGACAATTGAAACAGATGATCATGGCAAGGATATGATCATTGTTACCTCCATCCCTTACCAGGTGAATAAGGCCGAAATGATCAAGAAAACGGTTGATCTGATCAATGATAAGAAAATTGAGGGTATCACGGAGATCCGTGAAGAATCAGACCGCAGTGGTATCCGTATCGTGTATGAACTGCGAAGGGATGCTATCACCAAGGTCGTGCTGAACAAACTTTATCAGCTCACACCTCTCCAGAATGCATTTAACGTCAACAATATAGCACTTGTCAAGGGCAGGCCGGTCATGCTGAACCTGAAAGACATGATTGTTCATTTTGTTGAACACCGCCATAATGTCATAGTCCGCCGTACGCAGTTCGACCTGAATGAGGCTGAAAAAAGGGCACATATCCTGGAAGGATTGCTGATCGCCCTTGATAACCTTGATGCAGTGATCACACTGATCCGCGCCTCTAAAACTCCTGACGAGGCCAGGACCGGGCTGATGGAAAGTTTTGCACTTTCAGAGATCCAGGCAAAAGCAATTCTTGATATGCGTCTGCAGAGGCTCACCGGTCTCGAACGAGATAAGATCAGGGAAGAATACGATGAACTGATGAAACTGATTGCATATCTTAAAAGTGTGCTGGCAGACGAGAGCCTGAGGATGCAGATCATCAAGGACGAACTGATCGAGATCAGGGAAAAGTACGGAGATGAGCGTAAAACCCAGATCATTTACAATGCCAGTGATTTCAAGATCGAAGATACCATCGTTGATGAAAATGTTGTAATCACAATCTCTCACCTGGGTTACATCAAACGTACCCCGCTTTCTGAATACCGGAAACAAAACCGGGGCGGAAAGGGAATGAAGGGAAGTGATGTCAGGGATGAGGATTTTCTTGAGCACCTTTTCGTTGCGACCAACCACAATTACCTCCTCTTATTTACGGAACGTGGAAAATGCTTCTGGATGCGTGCTTTTGAGATCCCTGAAGGATCGAAAGCATCCAAAGGACGTGCGATACAGAACCTTATGAGCATTGAACCGGATGATAAAGTCAAAGCCTATATTAATGTGAAGGACCTGAAAGATGAAGAATACATCAACAATAACTTTATCATCCTGGCCACACAAAAGGGTACGATAAAGAAGACTTCACTGAAAGCATATTCCCGTCCAAGGCTTAGTGGTATCAATGCCATCACGATCAATGAGGGAGATACATTACTGGAAGCAAAACTGACCCAAGGAGAAGATGAAATGATTCTCGCACTCAAATCGGGAAGGGCAATCCGTTTTAATGAAAAGACGGTCCGCCCGATGGGAAGAAATGCTGCAGGTGTGAGAGGAGTGAGGCTGGCCAATGAATCGGATGAGGTGGTGGGAATGATCTGTATTGAAAAGGAGAAGAAATCAGATATCCTGGTAGTTTCCGAAAATGGTTACGGAAAACGCTCCGACCTCGATGATTACCGCATCACCAACCGTGGCGGAAAAGGTGTGAAGACACTTAATATTACAGATAAAACAGGAGCCCTGATTGCAATCAAGGATGTAACGGATGCAGACGACCTGATGATCATTAACCGCTCTGGTATTATCATCCGTACCGGTGTTGCAGAACTCCGTGTCATGGGCCGTGCAACCCAGGGTGTCCGCCTGATCCGGATCAATGAAGGAGATGCTATCGCCGCCGTGACGAAAGTCGAAGTTGAAGAGGAAGAGGAAATCGAGCTCGACGGCACAGAACTTGTGGATGATCCGACAATGGAGGATGGCTCATCGGAAACGAATGAAGTTGTTGAAAATCCTGAAAATTAATAGCTGGAAGCGGGTTTGAGAATATTTTGTCTATTTTTGCAAACCCTTTCTGTGAAATCGATAACAAATAAAATAACGAACCAGATGAAAAAGATTGCATTATTGTTTGTTTTGGCGATGGCCGTAACCCTGGGTTTCGCCCAGAAAAATGTGAGACAGACTGCTTCCAACCTGCTGAAAGATGGTAAGGTTGACAAAGCTCTGGAAGCCATCAACCAGTGTATTCAGGATCCTTCAACTGCCCAGGACCCCAAAGCATGGATGATTCGCGGAAACGTATACATGGAAATTGCAAATTCCAAAGATGCCGCTGTTCAGGCACTTGATAAGAACCCAATGCAGAATGCAATGGATTCTTATAAAAAAGCCATTGAATTTGATCCCAAGAAAGACTATTTCGATGAAATCTATGCAAAGCTGAATACAGAACGCAACAAGTTCTTTGATGTGGCCGCCGATAATTTTAATAAAAAGAATTATACGGATGCCATGAATAACTTTGAGAAAGCTGCACAGGCTTTGTCTGTTACAAATATTCCGGATACCGCTTCTTTATTTTATGCTGCTGCAAGCGCAAGCATGGCCGAGAGAAGGGATAAAGCAAAGGAATTTTACATTGAACTCATAAAGGCCAACGCTAAATCTGTTGCAATTTACAGCAGCCTTGCTGATTTCTACCGCCAGGAAAAAGACTCCTCCAATGCATTGAAGGTGATCCGTGCCGGCAAAAAGATGCATGCCAATAACCTCCAGCTGGTGATCGCGGAAGCGAATGTCTACAATTCTTTTAATGATGTTCCTAAAGCGCTTGAAACCCTGAACCTTGCTGCAAAGAAGGATACCGCCAATTATTTCGTGTTTAATGCAATTGGCGCCAACTACCAGAAGATCTATGAGGATACCACCAAGAATGAGACAATGAGAAATGATGCTTATGCCAGGTCGGAATCTGCATACAAGAATGCCATCAGACTGAAGAATACTTTTTACGATGCATATATCAACATCAGTTCGCTCTATTTTAACTCTGCAGTGCCATTATCACTTAAGGCGAATGGCTTACCGTTGGAGCAGAAGGATCTTTATGAAAAGGTAATTGCACAAGCAAATAAGTATTACTCAATGGCATTGCCGTACCTGAAAAAAGCTGATGAACTTCAGCCGAATGATATGAATACACTGAACTCGCTCAGACAGATTTACACGAGCCTAGGGGATAAGGAGAATATAAAACTCATTCAGGAGAAAATCATGCAAGCAAGAAAAAAATAGTTCAACACTACCGAAAAGAAAAGCCGTCAAATTATGACGGCTTTTTTTATGCTGTTATTCAAGGGTGGGGAGTTGCAATTTGTAAGTTTAAGGGTGCGCATTTTAATGCATGATGATAAGGTGCAAGGAGGGATCACCGTTAAATGTTTTTGAATTAATCAAATTGTATTTAACATAATATTAATTATAAGACAAATAAGAAGATGAATATAACTGAATATCAATGAAGTAACGAATAGCAAAATGCACCGTATAACCCCCATGTATGAAAAAGATTAAATTGATTCAGTCCAGAACCCCCGATAAATCAAGCATTTTTAAACATGCACACAGTAACACGCTGTGCCTCGGGAATGGTATAAGTGTAAGAATATCAGATCGAAGGAAGTTTAATTCCGCAGTATACCACATCAATGAAGAGTTAACAGAAATCTTATTTCTGTTAAATGATGCTTATACATTGTGTTTTACTGAATACCGCGAAGCATGGTATTACCTTGGTAATGAATATAGTTATATCATTCGTAAGGCTGATGATTCAAATTTTGAACTTACACGCCTATTCACTCTGCTTTCTGACAGGAATGGATGGGCCAACGGTAATTTCTTCTCGTTCAAATATCTTGATCAGATAGTTGAAATCCTTGTAAACTGGCTGGAGCCATTGATTGAACTCCGGCACAAAAAGAGACATTTTATTGAGATGCGAATTTTGAAGATCAAGCAACGGCAAATCGGCGAAATCAGAGACAGAATAAAACAAATCGGCCTGGAATATCAAAATGGACCCGAAAAAAGCAAAGTAATGCCGTTTTCCCAGGTAAAAGAGCCTCTTAAATTGCGCAAGGTAAAAGGGTTATAATTCGAACAACCGTACAAACAAATAAGGAAACCCCATAATGTTCTGTAAAAGAATAATATGGGGTTTCTCAATTAAAAAAGCTGCTCGATGATCATCCGGATGGATCCCCTCCTGGTCCCTTGACCATTTTTGCTACATCAAGGATGGCATTGATACCAAAATATAAGGAAGCAATGTAAACAAGGAATTTGCAAAAGGGCTCAATCTTCTCCCAGATTGATATTTCAACATGTTTTCGGGCAACCATAAAAAGAATGATCACTACCGAAAAAATGATGATGGACCCACAGATCCTTTTAATGCTGACATTATCGGATCCGCTGAAAGCGGTGGAGATCCATCGGCATATCTTTATGAAAAAATCTTTGAAAGTCATATCAATGTTGTAAAGGAGGATTTAATGGTGCAGGATCTTTTTGCGGGCATGATTCATCACAAGTAATCATAAGGATATTTTGCCAGGCTTCACCCGTCCATACAAATTTGTAATACATAGGCCGGCCACCTGTATCAATAGATTCACATTCATGTTGGGATCCATCAATAAACTTTTCAACCCCTTCAGCTCGGTAAAAAGTAACTATTCCATCATTTGATTGAGGAGAAACCGATACCTCAACAATTCTCCCTACACTTCCACCAGGTAAAAATAGCAATGATGAAGTTTCAGCTTTATCAATAATCCTAATAGTTTGATCCATTGGATGAACTGTATCGTCACTTAAATCATCTGTTGAAATCCGATAATTGGTAGAAAAAGATTTGGTCCCCAAATTATCAATACCATCGAAGCTCATCCCGGTACCAGAAAGGATTTGAGTTGGGGACAATGAAAAGACTTCTTTGCCATCTGAAAAGAAGTCTATGAGGCCATCCCAAACGGCAACATAATTATTGTGTCCCAGATCGTTTTCAAGGCATAAAGCTGATACCATTGGACTCATACAGGTTAAAAATGATGTACCTGAGGGGATATCGGAAAATATCCCTGAAGATGAACAAGATCTTTCGGCAAGAAAATCGCCATTCACCTTCATTTTTAATTGGGCTACAGGGGAATGACCACGTATCAAGGATATTCTTTTATTGATAGTGTCGGCTCCCCGGGTAGGTTCATTATATCTGCCAACATTGACAAAATTACTTTCATCTGCTAGATGAACAGTATCATGGGAATTAACCCACGTAAGCACTGAATTCATCACTGAAAGAAGTGAATCATAGGAAACCTTGAGATGGTTAAATTTCGCTCGGATCGATCCCATCGACTCACCATCGGATATCCAGGTTTGCGAAAAGGTCAAGGTTGACAAAAGGCAAAATGCGGCAATAAAAAAGAGCTTTTTCATGGTTGATATTTTTAGTTAGTGGTTTCACTTTTAAGATCCTCCCAGGTATCGCCATCCAGCATTACCTTCTCATCATTCCAATTCACCATGCCAAAAGGCTTTGAATAATAGGAATCGGTATTTGCGCGGCGGTATTCAAAGTCAATAGCGATCAGGCCTTCCTTATCTTTATCCAAGGGGACCTTCTTACTTGTAATGATAATTGCTATTGCCTGGCCATTGGTGATCTCATATACTTCACCTGAGAGAAGGAAATCCCGAAGAGATTCCCTCATTTCACCAGAGATCCAACCCGAACTCATTTTGAAGGTTTGCGTTTCATCAGAAGATGATTTGAAAGCAGGTGCATTTATGGCACTGGGCACCTGCTGATTTGCCCGGGATGAAATGATAAGGTCATTTTCTGCTGACCGTTCACGTTCTCCCGTAAAAAAAACAACATCATAAGCTGTGAAACTATTCCTGTATAGGAATACCCGGGGGTGCTCATACCACTTCTGATCTAATTCAAAGCGCCTTACTTCAGATACATCTACCCCATCCTGATTCTGCAACCGGATATCCCATGCAATCACACTTTTACCCGGGACCAGCTGAGCGAATTTAAGATGCTCATACCCAACCATAATTTCAATAACAGAATACGGAGGCAATGGCCAAACCTGTGAGTACAGGAATTCTGCGGTGGTAGTGTCTGAACAGTAACACCGAAGTTTGATTTTTATAACTGCCGTTGTTTTCTCTTCCTGGTACAGGAAAAAAAGCTTTTCGGGAACATTATTATAGGTCTGCTTGGTAAGCGGCAAATGTGTAAGGAAAGCTTTCGTAACAAGGGCACATGCAAAAAAATCAATTGAATTCTGAGAATATGAAATTATGGACTCCCGGTTCAGACCGCCACCGATCGCTCTGCGCTCAGCATCGATCGTCAGCTTTGAAACACAAGCCTCATACCTTTCTGCAAACATGGCGACATAATGGGTAATGTAATTTTGCCGCAAAGCAAAAGGACCGGCCGTATCATCCGGATAAATAAAACGAACGGGGTAGTTATCCTCCATTGTTGCCAGGGCGCCCCTGAGATATTCAGAAATATCGAACACCACATTACCCCTGATATCAACGGGTTTGAAATCTTCTCCAATGATGGTTTGCTTGTCGGAAAGCCTCAGTTGCATCAGGATCCCGAAATTGACCCGGGGAACCGGGGCAATGCCGGGTTCTGTCTGGCCGGCAAGCAAACCGGTTGTATTTGCATTTGTAAAAATAACATTGGATTGAGGACCGGGGACCAGGGCAAGGAATTCAATCTGCCTTTCTCCTGAATAGGGATCATGGAGAATTAGCCGATAATTCGATATGAGATCAAAATTTGCGGAAAAGGAATCGAAAATTGTTTGCGCCCAGGTAGCATAATTATCTGAAACCGTGGCCTGTGGAATTAACAAGGGATCATCCCCACCGGCTGAAGAAATTGTAAAAGTCAATGTCTTTTCCAAAAAAGACAATTTGAACGTATGCCCTTTATTCATGTCCTTGCCATTCACCCTTAAAAAGAAAATAGCCTCGGACCCTTCAGTTAAAAAGGCATTGCCTGAATTAACGAGGTATTGAACCTGGTTCCCTGCGAAGGAAAGATTATACGGTTTTTTGTTGACTGTAAGCATGAGGTAAAAATATACTAGTAAGGGCCGGAAATAAAGGACAACTCAAGGGCAAACATAAGCGGTGAATGTAGTTGAAGAAATTTGCTCTTTCTTCAGCGTAACCTGGTAATCCTTTATCAGATAGTTCACCCCGTCTATGGAATATTTTTTCGAATAATCAATGTCCCTGAGATCCAGGAAGGAACATTGTGCATTAATCTTTACGGCTTTCGTCTTTATTAGCCAGTCCAGGTAATCCTTGTAATACAACAAGTACGGATTTTTGGGACAACAATACGGCAAGGAGATATTCCCCGGGATATCGGAATAGGATTGCATGGATCCTCCGAACGTTGAAGGAGTGGCTGGCTTATAAATAGAAAAAAATACACGAGGTTTAATATCTGCCCATTCCTCTCCTTTATTTCCACAACCTACCGTATCCCCAAAAGAAAACCCATACAACTGAGAATAATTGAGAAGGGTTGAAAAAGCGCTGGTCAATTCTGTAGCGTTGGAAATATTTCCGTTAATCATCTGTGAGAACAGATTTAGATTAAGGTACCGGCGGTAATACGGGTGCCAGATCAGGTCAATATTGAACTGATAGAAAATATTTTCATCCTGAACAAGGAATACCTGGCCAATAACCGCATCGGGGAATGCCGGCAGGTTATTAAAGGTATCAACACACCCCTTAAAAAGCTTCATGAAATCTTCCTGGACCTGACTGAATTCAGCCTGGCCGGTATCTCCTCCATCCAATTCCATCTTTACCAGGTACCCGGGGACCTGATCTTCCATTTCAACTGAAACAGAAAGAACCTTTTTTGAAATATCGATGGAACCTACCGAACTTAAAATCTGCGTAACCGATTTTAAGGTGACCGTCTTGGTGGCCCGGTTTACAAAGTTTCTGACGTTGAAGAATGTTTCCTGCCCCAGGAAGAAATCTTTTAAGGTGATATCGGGAACATGTAGGTTGTATCGAATATACACTTCTTCATCGATGGCCTCTGCGTGGGAGTTCTTACTGTTGAACAATACCATTGAATTGAAAGCGGGGTTCGCTGAAAAAAACTCGTCTTTATAGACATACCCGAGGTTTTTGAAAATACAATCCAAAACATACCGGTAGAAAAGCATTGGAACAATAATATTCCAATTCCCTGCAGCGGTAAGATGATGAAGCCTGTATGTAGGCTCATGAACCCGTTTTTCATACCGGTTGATATACCATAGTTCTTCATCCTCAGGAACCGGATCCAGGTAAGTATCATCAAAAATCATCGGGAACGTAACCGGTGATTGTGGATACGATTGACCGATAATGGAATTGGCAAAGGTTACAATAGCATCAGGCATTGCCGCGTTGAACCGGCTGCCATAATCGATCTGCCTGAGAAGCTTATCCTTGATGGCATAATAAAAATCGCCCTCATTTGGATAAATTTGGAATTCAAAGCCTAGCGAATTCCCAATTTTCACCTTCAGCCGGCCAGCAGCAATTGTGATCCCGTCCCACATTACCTCTCCATCAAATTCATGGTAAGGGTTTGATGTACACTCTACCCTGTTTAAAAATTTAAAAATGGTAGCATTCCTCAATGAATACTTCACTTTGCATGGATATGAGAAATCTCCGATATCATTGAATATTGGAGATTTACCGTTCAATGTAATTGAGAAATCTTCGGGAAGGTCAATGGTCTGGCCATCGGCTTTAATTGTCAGCATAGTATCAATTATTTGGAAACGTCTTGAAGGATATCAGCAACTTTGGCATTCTCCGTTACCTGGTGATCATAGCTGATCAGGGCAACTATGCCCCGATCAAGGTGGTCATTCAGGCGATTTATCGCGGTGGTTTGTCCATTATCCTGAGGAATGACTATCGGAGGAATTCCGGACAAGCCAGGTCCAGCGGAAGGGTTATAATAGCGCCCTGTAGCGTGTTGTGGCACCCGGGCATAATCAATCGCCTGAATGATTTCGGGATAATTCATCAGGATCCTCTCTGTTGTGGGATTGTCAATTATTATCTCCCTACCCTTTTCAGCTCCGATAAAGGCGGACTCATAGAGGCCGGTTTTTGGAGCACCGATATACGGAAGGTTCTTATAATGCTGACCGCTTTCCCCGATCACATTATAACGCCCCTTCGCGGCTTCCGGAATCGGGGTGGAAAGGATGACTCCAAGCTGAATGCCTCCCAGGACTGCGGCCAAAGCACCCATAATAATACCCATTGGCATAAAGGGTGTCGTGTTCAATCCGGCCATGACGGATTGAGCAAGTCCAATAATAGCCTGGGCAATCTGTATATTGCGCTGGCGCTTTGCCTGTTTGATCTGCAGCTCCTTTTTCTTCAGGTCCATGTCATTATCCATTTTCAGGATAGCCGCATCATATTGGGCCTGTGTGATCTTCTTTGTGGAAAGCTGCTTCTTCAGATTCTCCTTCTTGCCATCATTTGTTTTCTGATCCTTTGCAAGTTGAGCATTTTCACTGGCGGTATGGGCATCAGCGATGGTCTTGAAAATATCAACAATCTGAGAAGCAACGGTTAGAACATTCTTTCCTATCTCTTCCCACTTATCGATATTGGCTTTTAAGGAAAGTTCATTGAAATCCTTTTCCTTTGCGGCCATCAGTTCAAGCATCTTGTCAAAATCCCCCACATTATCCTCCATAAGCTTTTGATATCGCTTATCAAGGTCAATGCGGATTTTCTCTTCTTCTGAACCGATCTGACGGGTAGTCTTAACTCGGATAGCAGCAAGATCATCCTGAAACTTCTGTTCTCTCTCAAGCCTTGACTTACTCAATTCCTGGCCCCGGGCATCCTCAAGGAGATCCATCGACTGACGGATCTTTGAAATTGATGAAGCTTTATTCTCTTCGGCCATCAAAAGCTTATCCTTATTCCCTTCCGCGGCCTTTACCTCCTGTTGGTACCGGTATTCAATCGCTCCCAGGATCTCCTTCTGCAGGTCATCATATTTCTGATTAACTTCATATACCTGGCGGTCCGTCACGCTCATTCGGGCAATGCGTAACTGCTCATGGATCTGAATGATATTATCTGAGAAAATCTTCTCTGACTGCTCAAGGATCTGTTTGGTCTGTTGGTCCTTTTGGATCTGCAACTCGTTTTGCTTATTATCCAACTCTTTATTTTCAGCCAGGGTAAGGTTCTCCTTTTTCTTTATCTGAAACTCTTCAATTTTGCGGATCTCAAGGTCATACCGGTCATTGATTGCCTTAATGTCGGCTTGAGTCTGCGAAAGCTTTTCCGCAAAATTATTCCCCTGGATTACGGCGATATCCCGAAGGAAAGCCTTGTAATCCTGTTCGAAATTCTTTTCAACCTCTCCTACCTTTTGCCTCCGTTTGATCTCTTCATCTGCCAACCTCGCATTTTTCTTCTCTGTTTCTGTGGCACCCATTACGGCACCAGCCGCGATAATATCATTCATTTCCGCAAGGGTCTTTTTGTGCATCTCGTTCTCTGCCATTACTCCGGAAATAACCTTTTTATGCGTTTCCTCTGTTTTCTTCCCTGTATCCGTCTGAACAATTCCAAGATCAGTGATAAGCTTTTTCTTATCATTCATGGCGATGGTCTGAGCCACCAACGCTTTATTCTCAGTTTCAGCCAACATCTGGTACATATTGTTGGCCGCAAAATAGGCACCGGTGGTCTTACCCAACTGTGTCATTTTCTGAGAAAAAGTGAGATTGGAATTGTTGAAAATTGCACGTTCATCCTCTATCTGCTTTTTGGTTGCGCCCGCATTTGCGGCATTTTGATTTTTGGCCTCAGCAGTCATTCTCGCCCAATTTTCAAGAGCTTTCTGACGGATATAGTTTTCCTGCTCAATCCGCTTCATTCTGGCCTTTGCCAGGTCATTATTTTTATCATCAATCTTTTCATCCTCTTTTTGGAGGATGATCTTATTGACCATCTCATTATTATAAGCGGCAAGATTGCTCGTTAGCTTGGTATAGGAAATCGATTCGCTATCAAGGCCGGCCACTACTGAGGGGGCGATTTCCTTTAACTCCATGTACAATTTATTGCGCTCTTCAGCGGTAATATTCAAATCTGTAAGATTCGATGCCAGCATGTTTACTTTCATGCTTTCATCGGCAAGCTTTTCAGAAAGTGGGATTTCGAAAAGCTTCTGAATGGTACCAAGAAATTGTGTTGCCCCTTTAACGAGTGAATCAAAAGCCCCTCCGGATCCCATCGCCCACCCTCCTATCGTTCTCTGCAATGCGTTCCAACCTTTTTGTAAAAGGTTAAGCATACCTTCCTGAGTTCTCATTTCACCCTCGGCTAGGCCGGCATACTTCTTCCGGACCATTTCAATGGCATCGCCATTATACATTTGTTCTTTGGAGAGTGTTTTGAAGTCTTTTTCAAGCTTACCCAAGCCTTTACTCATTTTCCCTTCCATCGTTCCGTCAAGATCCTCAACTGATTCCTTGAGGGTTTTCCCGGTAACGACTGAGAGATCCGTAGCCGCCTGGATGGTGGTACGGATTTGAGCCTGGGTCCTTCCCTGAATGACCAGGAACTTTTCAGATTCCTCGATATCAAGCCGGCCATTTTTGGAAGTCAAGGCTTTATCTTTGGCAAGCTGGATCAACTCTTTCTGTTTATCCGATTGACCATCAAGAACATCAAGCAACATTTTCTCGGAATCCTTGAGCTTGATTGATGCCTCCATTCCTTCTTTCACATAATTCTTGATGGCATTCAAAGAGAAAGCTGCAGCCGCCGCGGTACCAAGTTCCAACAGATAACTGGTGATATGCGAAAAAACACCCTTTACCTGTTCTCCCCCGACCTTGAGTGTATTAATCCTGTCCGATACGGCCGTGAGTTCTTTGGCAAGTTTTGCCCTTTCAGGGGATCCCGGGATCGATCGTGCCCATTCGTTCAGCATGACCGAATAGAGGCCTTTGAGATCCTTCAGGGACATGGCCGTAAGGCCTGCCTCCTTTTTGAGGTCCACCTGGCTCTTCCTTGCGGAATCCAACAGGTCCTTTACCGATTTATACTGATCGGTACCTTTTTGTCCGTTCTTTTCAAGATCCTTTAACGTGGCTTCATAACCCTGGATAACTTTTTCAAGTTCCATGACGGATTGCTTGGCCTGTGAGTTATTGATAAAGATCGAAAATCTGTAATCGGAAACATTCGTCTTGGAGCTTGCCATGATTATCGGATATAAATTCGTAGAGTATTGAGAATGGCCTTTTCAGCATAATCGTGTATGATATCCTCCAGTTCGGCAATATTGGATTGCAAAACAGGATTGAACCAGGGCTTCGGATGACGGTTGAACCCGGCAGTTTTCGAAGTCTTTACAACTTCATCCCCTTGCATGTTGTAACCCCGGCCAACGCCCTTATGCAGGAAAATACCTTCCCGAAGGAATGAGAACCCGAGCCGGTATATTTCACCGGAATCATAATAGAAGGTATTTTTGATAGACCGGCTGAGTCGCTTATCCGATTTAATCATGGACTTGGCACTATAACTGAGGTCAGCCTTGACCATCAGACCCCATGATTTCAGCCGGTCATTAAAAGCATTTACTTCTTCCGTTGTTTTCGGGGTTGCCTGGGAATGAGAGGCACCTTCTTCTCTGAGTTCAATACTGAAAGGGCCCTCCCACTTCTTAGCGAAGGCCTTAGATCTATTGCGGTCCTGAGAGTTAATTTCCTGCAGGAGATTTTTAAAAGCGCCCAATGGTTGTGTTTTGCACGTAAGCGCTCGGTAAACTACATCTTGTTTTGATAGTACCTGTGGTTGTAATTTTGAATCCCCAAATTGCAACCGATGAAAAGGAAAACCCGATCTAAACTTGAACAAGAGATGCGTTACCA
>Ga0118677_10001132_pt1 | contig 57159 bp, 66 predicted proteins | sample AliMusrvi5mmetaG_FD_86154 | JGI IMG/M metagenome (GOLD analysis project Ga0118677, IMG submission 86154)
TATCTACCCAAATAATGTATGTGTAATTGCCGATTCACCTTTATCGTTCCATTTAGAGGTGTCTAATTTTATTTCTTTGATCACACCCTCATCTTTGTATTTTAAGTGACCGTTTTTCATCGCATACTCATAAATCTCCCTTGTAATTTTTACATCATCAATACAATAGTTTTTTACTTCTTCTCGTTTGCCTTGCTTCCACCAAGTGACTGCCTCTAGTCCGTGTCCGCTTTTATTTTTACCTAAGGTGGCTTCGGCTAAAGTGTCGAGTTTGATTCTTCGTCCCAAAGAGTTCTTTACTTCTTTGAGTAGATCGAGACTTTTCATTTTGGTCAGATCACCGGAGTAATATTTATTTAAAAGCGGTATATCAAAATGATCAGAGTTGAAACCGATCAAAAGATCAGCCTTTTCAAAGATGGGCCAAAGGTTTTTTAATTCTTCTTGAAAGTAAGCGCTGTATTTATCAGTTTCACTATCATAAATACACACCACTGATAAATCTAAATCAGCTGGATCAGAACTGCCGGCGCCGGCAAAAGTATTTGAAGTTTCGCAATCAAAAATTATTTTACGCATAGTTATGAAATTTTACCAGTTCTTTTCTTATATGCAAGGAATCCCCAGGCGTTAAGGAATAGGAAGATGATGGTAATAAACAGCAGTTCATTAATCATGTGGTATATATTATATTTAAGTATTAATGCGTACATTATAAAGAAACCTATAATTCCCAAAATTACATCCATGACTTTATTTGAGAAATGCTCATGAATACCTAGAATGTACAATTCAAAAAATTCCCACCCGGTTATAAGGATTAAAGATAATATTAAATTAGGCCAAAAGCTAAGTCCTAACCAACTAAAAATACCAACAAGAACAACGCCAGCAAGTAGATGGGGAATTGACCAGGTATCAATATATTTCTTCTCAGACCAAAGTTTGGCGTGGTCTATCATTATTTTGTTATATTGCTAGCCAGAGTTTCTGCGGTCACTTTTTTCTCCTCACCCGTTTTTAGATTTTTTAGTTTAAATTCACCGCTTTTCATTTCGTCTTCGCCAATACAAATAATATTTGGAATTTTTTGTTTGTCAGCGCTTTTTATTTGATCACCGATTTTTTTATTAGTAAGGTTGATTGCAACATTTAGGCCATCTTCTCTGAATTTTTGGGCCAACTCGTTGGCATATTCTTCATAGTCCTTACCAAAAGTACAGATGTATAGGTCTGTTTTCGGTCGGTATTCAGGCAGCAATTTATAGGTTTCAAGAATATCGCGCATAGTGACATCACCAGCCCCAAAACCAAAAGCAGGAACTTTCTCGCCATCAAAAATCGCAAGTAAATCGTCATATCGTCCACCACCAAAAAGGGCTCGTTTATTTTCAGGACTGGTGTCATATACTTCAAAAACAATACCGGTATAATAATCAAAACCGCGCATGAGGGTTTGATCAAAGATAGTGTTAGTAATGCCTAGTTTTTCTAATTGAGCCATAACGCTTCTGATCTCTTCAACTTTTTCAGCAATCTCGCCTCCTTGGGGCAGTTTGGCAACAAATTCCTCAAAGTTTTTGGAATTTATAAGAGTTAAAAATTGTTCAAATTTTTCTGGAAGCAATTCTTTGATACCTTGATTAAAATCTTCAGCGGATAGTTTGTCTTTTTTGTCTATGAGTTTGGATATTTTATAGGAAGTGTCTTCATCTAATGACATTAAGTCATTTAGAATATAGTTCATTATTTTTCGGCTATTAAGACGGATTTGGAAATCAGCATCCTTTAGGCCGATTTTTTTCATGATTGAATAGCCGAGAGAAATAACTTCAACTTCAGCTGAATTGTCGGCGACACCGAATAAATCCACATTTAATTGCCAGTGCTCTCGTAAGCGTCCTTTTTGAGGTTTTTCATATCTGAATAAATTTGGAATCGAATACCATCTTAAAGGAAAAGGCAATTCTGTTTTTCTTGCCGATACCATTCTAGCAACAGTTGGTGTCATCTCTGGTCTTAGGGTTACTTCACGGTCACCACGGTCGGTAAAGGTGTATGTCTGATCATTGACGATTTCTGCTCCTGATTTTGCACGGTACAAATCAGCCGGTTCCAAAACTGAAGCATCGTATTGATTATAACCATAGCTCTCGCAGACTTTCTTGAATGTGTCAAAAATAAAATTTTGAACATACATATCTTCCGGATAAAAGTCGCGAACCCCCTTATATGACTCTGTGCTTAATTTAATTGTTTTTTTCTCCATTCTGATATGATAGCATTTATTCAGAAAATTCAAAATATGCTATACTTTCTTGCATGTTTAAAAGTAAAAAAGTTTTAGTTATTATAAGCATCGTCATCTTGGTAATTATTGGTATTGTTGTGTGTGTTTTTATAAACAAAAATTCAGTAAAATCACCTACACCAGATTCTTTATTTGATTTGAATACTTTTGATAAAAAAGTCCTGGATAATTATGTTGGCAGATCACAGCTTGAGGAAAAAACTAGTGTAAATATAAAAGGAGTTCTTGCTTACGCAACCACTTCTCCTGACCATAGAGGAGAGAATCTTTTTTATGGTTCTCGCCTTATTGCAAAATGTGAAGGTTATTGCCAAATTTTACCTTTTAACGTAAATGATAAACTTTTATATTTGGACATGGTCTTAAATAAACCAATAACTGTAAATTCAGAAAATGAAGTAATTATTGGTGAGAATGCTGGATATTATTCTGTCGGGGATTTGTTCGAAATAAATAATCAGTTAGTTTTTACCGCCAGTACAAAATCACCAAGTTTCGCTCAATCAGCAGATATATTTGTCGTTTATGGTAGCCAAAAAATAAAAGTAGCAGATATTATGGACCTAATTTATAAGGATGGTGTACTCAGTGTGTATACGGAAAAAGATGGAGTAGTCACTTTATACACAAAGAAAGTTTAACTTTCAATCGCAGTATATATCTTTTATGCAAAAAGCTTTAAAACTAGATAAAAAATCAGGGGAAACACCTTTGGAATGCATAAATCGATTTAAGGTTGAGAACCCTGAATACGAAGGAGAGAAGATGACTTATGCCGGACGATTGGATCCTTTAGCGAGTGGGGTTCTTTTGATATTGGTTGGTGAAGAGTGTAAAAATAAGGATAAATATTTAGGCTTAGATAAAGAATACGAAGTTGATATTTTATTAGGTGTAGGAACTGATACATATGATGTTTTAGGAAAAGTTACAGATGTAATTAATAATATAGTTGTTGAAGATGTTGGAGTGTTAGAAAAAACACTAAAAGGTTTTGTGGGTAAGTTTAGCCAAAAATATCCACTATATTCATCGAAGACTGTTCTAGATAAGGAAGATGGTATTATGAAGCCGCTTTTTGCCTATGCAAAAAGCGGCCGATTGGATGATTTGGAGATTCCTCAAAAGGAAGTAGAAATCTTCGATATAAGTCTTCTTGGTGTTAAAAAAATAAATGCTGTAGATCTTAAGACAAAAATATTTGAGGATATATCTCTGGTAAAAGGAGATTTTAGGCAGGAAGAAATTATCTCAGTTTGGGAGTCTTTTTTTGATAAAAACGTTCAGAGTGACTTTAGGCTTGTTTCTATAAAAGTATCTTGTTCTAGTGGAACATATATGCGGTCATTGGCGAAAGCTGTTGGAGATAAACTTGGCATTTCAGCTTTGGCTTTAAATATTGTTAGAACAAAAATTGGTCAGTTTTCGCTATTGTAATTATTGTTTTTTGTGGTATTGTCACTCTAGAAAATGTTTCTATATAATAATAAAGAAAGGCGGGGAAGATGTTTGATATAGTTTGCTACACAAATGAGGTATTGAAAATATGTTGGGCATCATTATTTTTTGGCACTATTTTTACTCTTTGTGCCGGAGAGAAAGATACTCAAGCTAATTCTTTGATAACGATTATTTCGGCTTTTGCAACTGTCTTAGTTTCAATATTACAGTTACTAATAATCATTTATCTATCGTGCATATCAAGCTTTACTCTTGCGGTATACTTAATTTTACCAATCTGTTTGATCTTTATCGCTTGGGGAATGATTTGGGAAAACCATGAACGTTGGGTTTGTTGGTATCTTGGTATTGTATGCGTTGTTCTTGGTATCCTAACTGCCTTAATATATTCATTATATTCTTTATTTACCTGTTCTCGATTATTTTGGAAAAACATACTTTGCTAAATAATATGATATTTTACCCCAAACAGTTTTCATTGTTTGGGGTGTTTTTTGTCTAATTTATACATATTTTATAGGTATTTTATGACTTTTCCACAATTATTTAAAAAATACTAAAATTTGACTTGATTTTTATAATAGGTTGTGCTATACTATTGGAGTCGTAGATGTATCTCGTGGGTTTAAGTAAGTAATTTCTTAGCCAAAGGGGAGGGTCGCTCTATCGATAAATATTAAAAAAGTACAACAATGGCAAAGAAATTATACGTTGGAAATCTTTCTTACAGTACAACAGACGCAAGTCTTAGCGCAGCTTTCGCTCAGAAAGGTGCAGTTGAGGCTGCAAATGTTATCATTGATAAAATGACTGGTAGATCAAGAGGCTTCGGATTTGTTACTATGACAAATGACGAAGAAGCTCTAGCTGCTATCGAATCAATGAACGGTACAGAATTAGATGGAAGACAACTCACTGTTAACGAGGCAAAACCTCTTTCAGAGAGACCTCCAAGAAGAAATTTTGACAATAGAGGTGGTGGTTCAAGATATTAATCTTATCTCCAAAACTCATTAAAAAGTTTTAACCCGCCGCAAGACGGGCAAGTAAAAAAAGCAGGCCGCAAGGCTTGCTTTTTTGTTTATCTGTGGCAGTATTATCTTTCTATCTAACTGGGTGGTTGGGTAGGTTTTGTTCCTTATTATAGTGTATTGGTTGTATAGCCAGTATCATTAGGAGATAGTTAGTATGAAGAATGCAGTAGCGAGAACAGTTGTGCCGAAGGTGGCGCCGAGGGTCCGTATCTTACAGATGGTTAACTCTGTGAACTTGTCGGTGGATTATTCCATAAAGCAAATTCCCAGAGCGCGGATTGATTATATGGCGAAAGAAGTTCAAGTTTGGGATGTTACGCATATTCGCGAATATCCTCATGACGAACTAGCTTATGTTCCCTTCAGTTTCATGAAAACCATGAAGGCCGGCATGACCTGGGGTAAGTCGAGAAAACTTTTCCAGGATAATGGTTTCCATTCGACTTTGATTGCTGAACAGGAAGCTCTTCGAAAAGCACCGGCTAGTGTTTTTGCTGGAGTGATTGAAATGATAAATTCTTGCCCCATTGTTAAGGATAGCTTTCCCAACGGAGTGAGTTCTTTTTCAATCGCCAGTCTTAGCACTTCAGTTATGTCTGAAGATGGTGTTGAGCAATTTCCATTTGTCCAAGTGGACATGGATAATAATATTCGCGGCTATCAATTGTTACCTGTTAACAATGATGCCCCGGTTCCATCACTGGTTGTGTTCTCTCTTGTACGCTCTGGTAGTGTTGTCCTCTAGTTTTGGACGATCTACCTGAGACGAGCCCCCGTCATCGAAAGATGGTGGGGGTTTTAAAATTGTACATTCTAAATGCGAAAAGCCGGGTTTGAATTTGATTCAAACCCGGCTTTCTTTGTAGATTTATCTTTGAGCTTTTGCTCGGTCATTCTTGGTTAAGTATTTCTTTCGTAATCTAACTGATTCCGGAGTTACTTCTAGATAATCGTCATCACCCATAATCTCCAAACCTTTTTCAATATCTAATGTCATTGGTGGAGTAAGGTAGATGGCCTCATCAGAACTTGTCTTTCGGACGTTGGTAAGATTTTTACCTTTGATTGGATTAACATCCAAGTCATCACCTTTAGTAACATTACCAATAATCATACCTTCATATACTTCTGTGCCCGGAGTAATGTAAATAACTCCTCTTTCCTGTAAGTTCCAAAGTGCAAAAGCTAAAGCTTTACCTGTCATCATAGAAACCATTGCGCCAAATTCTTGCTTCTGTATGTCACCGGCATATGGTTTGAAACCAGTAACTTGGCTACACAAGATTCCTTCGCCACGAGTATCAACAATAAATTGTCCTTTGTAACCAAGAAGACCTCGTGTTGGTACTTCAAAAATCATTCTGACTTGCTTATCAACTGTCTTCATGTCCTGCATGATACCTCGGCGTTTACCAAGTTTTTCGATAACAACACCAGAGACTTCCTCAGGAACGTCAATTGTAACTTCTTCGTACGGTTCTGATTTAACCCCATCAATATCTTTGATAATCGCTTGTGGTTGAGAGACTTGTAATTCGAAACCTTCTCGACGCATATTTTCAATTAAGATAGAAATATGTAATTCACCTCGGCCATAAACTTTCATTCCTTCGCCAGAAAAATCAATTTTAAGACCGACGTTCATTTCGAGTTCTTTCTCTAATCGTTCTCGAATCTGTCGTCCAGTAACAAATTTACCTTCGCGACCAGCAAAAGGAGAGTCATTAACCATAAAGTTTAGGGAAATAGTTGGTTCGTCGATATTGATTGAAGGCAAAGCTGGTTGAGTATCGTTTTGACAGATAGTTTCTCCAATGTAGGCATCAGCTAGACCAGAAAAGAGGACAATATCACCAGCCAAAGCTTCAGTAACTTCTTTTCGAACTAAACCTTCGAAAGTGAAAAGTTTGGTAATTTTAAATGGTCGGGATTCACCAGTCGGTGTTTTTGAAAAAATTCTTTCACCGGTTTTTATCTTACCTTTATAAATACGACAAATAGCTAGACGTCCCATGAAGTTATCATAGGCGAGATTAAAGATTTGAGCTTCAAGCGGTAAATCAATTTCACCAGGTTTAGCTGCGGGTGGAACTTTTTCTAAGATTAAATCAAGAAGGGGAGAAAGGTCTTTTTGTTCGTCACCTAGATTTTTCATTGCTACACCTTTTCGGCCGATTGCATAAATAGTAGGGAAGTCCAATTGTTCATTGTTTGCACCAAGCTCCATAAACAATTCCAAAACACCCTCATGAGTTTCCTCTGGTTTAGCGGCACTTTTATCAATTTTATTTATAACAACGATTGGCTTGATACCAAGTTCAAGAGATTTCTTTAAAACGAATCTGGTTTGTGGCATTGGACCTTCCTGAGCATCAACCACCAAAAGAACTGTATCGATTGATCGAAGAACACGTTCAACTTCAGAACCGAAATCAGCGTGTCCGGGAGTATCCACAATGTTAATTTTTGTATCTTTATAGAAAATAGAAGTGTTTTTTGAATATATAGTAATACCACGCTCTTGCTCGAGTTTGTTTGAGTCCATGGTGGCACCCTCCAAAGACATACCAGCTTGCTTCATTAAAGCATCGGTGAGTGTTGTCTTACCATGATCCACGTGAGCGATGATTGCTATATTTCTTATTTCCATTTTACAAATAATGATACGAATATGCGAATTAACGAATACTACGAATCGGTTAACGAATAATCAAAAATGCGCCTAGGCGCTTTTAGTACATAAATATACCCTAAAATATGCTTTAAATCAATCTTGACAAAGAAGATAGAAAGTGTACAGTTAATGCGGAATTTTAACAAAGGAGTATTCGAATGAAAAAGAAGCGAAGGGAAGAATTGTTAAGGACTATTGCTGAAGGCCAGAATAATAATGAAAACTACATAGTAGCAGATATTCGTAAGTTTGGGCGGAGCTTTGTGAACAAAGCCAAGAGACTTAATCGTTTTACAAATCAGTTCAAATTGAGTACCCCCGCTACACCCGAAGAAGTTCTTGATCTCTATATTCAAATCTTGAAAGAAGGATTGAAAGACTGAGATTTTTCTCTATTGCCTCGCGTTTCACTTTATTGTGGTGCGAGGCTTTTTGTTGGTAAATAATTTCAATCACTTTATACTTAACGTTTTTGTATTGCATGCTATAATAATATTCATATATGGAAAGCTTACAAAAAATTACTGCTGGTAGCGATTTAAAACAACAAAAAAATGCAAGTAGTTTTGCTACTGTGCAGATGGTTTCCATGATAGGAGCAGTCGTTTTCTTGATTTTACCTTTCGTTTTCGGTGGTTACTTTTCTTGGATTACTTCCATAAAGGTTTATACTATTGCCGTAGTTCTGTTGTTGGCATATCAAACATTCGTTTTGATAATCTCTGGCATTTATAAGAAAGACTTCTTCTGGAATACTTCTGGTTTTGTATGGGCAATCGGCTACACAGCTTTTATCATAATCACGGGCGGTGTGAATAGCAGTTTTGTTTTTCTTACGGTTTTTATTCCTGTGGTGTCACTTTCGTATTTTGATTCTCGTGTCACAAAAAGAGTCTCAATTTTTATGTGTCTTATGTTGTTTACAGTTATTTTCTTTGAGCCACAAAATCTATATGATGCGTCTATTTGGACAAAGCACTTACTGAATGTTTTTGGTGTAAGTTTGATTTCGTATTTGATATACAAATTTGTTGAAGGAACAATCAAGGAAAAAACTGAAAAAGAACAAATTAAAAGGAGATTTTTAGAGTTAAATGAAATAGACCATACAAAACAAGTCTTTTTATCAGCTATGTCACATCAGCTACGTACACCTTTAAATGGGGTCCGTTGGGCTTTTGAATCTGTATTAAAAAATCCAAAGAATAGTGAAGGTCAATTACTGTGTGTTGACGGAAATTTGATCAAAGAAGGATACGAAAGAGTCCTGCTTTCTATTGATATTATTGGAAAAATCTTGAAGACAGCCGAACTTGAAATTGATAGGAAAAGTATTGAGCTAAAAAAAGAAAAAGTAAATCTTAAAACAATATTGGACACAATTTTTTCTAATTTAGATTATCTAATTAGAAATAAGATGATTGTATTAGTAAAAGAAGACTATAACGATGTTGAAATTGATGGTGATTCCAAGATGCTTGATTTAGCAATTACTAATGTCGTTGATAATGCTTTTCGATATTCTCCAAAAGGAAGAGTGGTAGTCAATCTATTTAAAGCAGATAATCAAGCGATTTTGACTATCGAAGACAACGGTATTGGTATTGATCCGTCTGAGCTCGAATTTATTTTCCAAAAGTTTTATCGTGGTAAGAACGCTATGACTATAGATCCCGATGAAAGCGGTATCGGTCTTTATACAACTAAAAAGATCATCGAACTTCATAACGGTAAAATTGCCTTATCGTCCGTTCTTGGACGTGGTACAAAAATTAGCATTGCTTTGCCTTTGTTTAATAAGTAGTTTTTTCGCTGCCTCTACTAAATAACTAAATCTAAATATTAGATAGCAATATCTTGATCTTTTTGTTAAAATCCAAGGATGTTTAAAATTGGTAAAAGACGCGGGAAGATAAAATATGAGCGCAGAGAAAAAGATATTGATCCGGATGAAATACTTCTCGATTCAAGTAATTTGCCAAATTTTGATGTGCATCAGTTTGAGGGACGGCTAGAAAAGCCAATATCAATTAGAAGTATTTTTATATTAGGTTTTGTTTTTTTGGCAATAATTTCAATTTTTGTTTGTAAGATATGGATTTTTCAAGTTAAGGATGCATCTATATATACGCAGAAAAGTGAAAATAATAGATTAAATCATACTTTGATTTTTGCCAAGCGCGGAATTATTTATGATAAGAATAATATTAAGTTGGCGTGGAATGGAGAAAATCCCGATGAAAGCGGTTTTGATTTTAGAAAATATATTTCCTTGGATGGTTTTGCTCATGTATTAGGTTACGTTAAATATCCGGCCAAGGATAATTCTGGTTTTTATTATACTGAAGTTTACTCAGGAAAAGACGGAGTTGAAAAGTTTTTCGATAGTAACTTGGCAGGTGAAAATGGCTTGCAGTTGGTTGAAGTTAATGCTCTAGGCTCTGTGCAATCAGAAAGCGTGATCCGTCCGCCTCAAGACGGGCAAGACATAAAGTTATCAATAGATTCAGGTTTACAAGCAAAGATATATTCGACTATTTCTGGCTTGGCAAAGCAGGTTGGTTTTACAGGTGGAGCCGGCGTTATTATGGATGTTAAGACCGGAGAAGTTTTGTCACTAACAAGTTACCCGGAATATAACCCCCAAATTTTAACTGACGGCAGTGATACAAAAACAATTCAAAATTATTTAACCGATAAAAATAAATCTTTTCTGGATCGAGTGATTGATGGTTTGTATACACCCGGTTCGATTGTAAAGCCGTATATGGCGATTGCCGCACAATCAGAGAAGGTGATTGATCAATACCAAAATATTTTAAGTACCGGCTCTATTTCATTACCAAATCCATATGATCCAAATAATCCATCAGTCTTTAAAGACTGGCGGGCCCAAGGTTATGTAGATATGAGAAAAGCACTAGCAGTATCATCAGACGTATATTTTTATGAAGTCGGTGGTGGTTTTCAGGATCAGAAAGGCTTAGGAATTGCTAATATTGATAAATATATGAAAATGTTTGGTTTAGGTAGCCCGATTACTTCACCCTTTTTCAAAGGTGTAGCCGGAACAATTCCAACGCCAGAATGGAAGGCTGCGAATTTTAATGGCGAGGATTGGAGAATTGGGGATACTTACCATACTTCCATCGGTCAATACGGTTTTCAAGTCAGTCCGATTCAGATGGTCAGGGCGGTAGCTTCAATCGCTAATAGCGGGACTTTGATTGAACCAAGTATACTTTTGGGCGGAAATCCAAATGCCACGAAAGACGGTATCAATTTAAATTTGGATTCGAAATATTTTCAGGTTGTGCGCGAAGGAATGCATGATGGTGTCACTAAAGATTATGGAGTAGCAAAGGGTCTGAATAGTACTCAATATACGATTGCTGCAAAAACTGGTACTGCTGAACTTGGTGCATACAAACAGTTTGTAAATTCATGGATAACCGGTTTTTTCCCTTATGAAAATCCAAAATATGCTTTTGCTATTTTAATGGAAAAAGGTCCGGTAACAAATACCATGGGAGGAGTTTATGTGATGAGGCAAGTCATGGATTGGATTGCCGCGAACAGGCCAGAATACGTTAAATAATACTTTACATTGTTAATTTATCGGTATAGTATTTTATCTGAACCTGTAAATATAAAAAGTAGACAAGGAAAGGGGTCTGACATGGAAAAGAAGAGAAAGATTAAGGCGACCTGGAAAAGCATTTGCGACTTGATTAAGGCAAGTGTTAATCGTCAGTGTATCGTGTGTGGCAGACATGCAAAACGTGTTCATGGACACATTTCTCACACAAAAGCGGTGATATGCACGAAGAGATGCAACGATATCTACGAGGAACTTTTGGAGAAAAATTCCACCAACTCTTAAGTTTGGGCGAGAAAAGGCGATGAAACTTTTGCTCGCCTTTTTTGTTATTAGAAATTTACACTTTGCTTTTTGTGGTAAAAAATGTTATTATATGCAACAATATCAGCTTAATTAAAATACAATGAAAGAAGAAAGAGAATATTTAACTAAAGAAAAGTTCGATGAATTAAAGAAGGAACTTGAAGATTTAAAGACAGTTAAAAGAAAAGAAGTTGCCGAAAGTTTGGATTATGCTCGAGGTTTGGGGGATTTGTCAGAGAACGCTGAATATCATGAGGCTCGAGAAATGCAGGCAAATATTGAAGATCGAATTGCAAAACTCGAATCAATACTCAAAGATGCAACTATCGTATCTTCTGACGCTGTGCACGGTGAACATGTAAAGATTGGTTCAATGATTACCGTTGAGAAAAAAGGCGACAAAAAGCAATCAAAATATAAAATTGTTGGTTCTGAGGAAGCTGATATGTCAGCTGGAAAACTTTCTAACCGATGTCCTTTGGGTGCTGCAGTTTTAGGAAAAAAGAAAGGGGAAGATTTTTGTTTTAATACTCCAAAAGGTGTTGTAAATTACAAGGTTACTAATATTGAGTAATAATTTAAAATTTAAACAGGCCGTTTCGCTTTGCGAAACGGCCTGTTTTTAAGATCTCAATTTATTTTTCATCGGTTTGTCTGATATTGCCGTTCTCTCTGTTATCGTGTATTATAAAATAGTTATTTTTTAATATTTAATCAACCATCTTAAGGCTAAAAGCTGTCATGCTACAAGCTAAAAGTTAAACCAATGGCTTCACTCGAAGAACTACGTAATACAAGAATTGAAAAATTAAATCTTCTAAAGTCTAAAGGAATAAATCCTTTTCCGGTTTCTGCTAAACGAGATTTTGCCTTGTTAGATGTGGTTACTGATTTTGATGAATTATCTAAAAGAGAAGTGGTCACTTTGGCTGGACGGGTCATGGCGATTCGCGGTCAGGGAGGACTTATTTTTTTCAATATCAATGATGGTACCAGAGCACTTCAAGGACTTCTGAAAAAAGACGAAATGGATGCCGAAATTTTTGATCTATTTGTAAACACGGTTGATGTCGGTGATTTTGTTGAAATTACCGGTTCTTTGTTTATAACTAAAAGAGGTGAGAAGACATTAAAAGTTTCTACTTGGAAAATGTTAACCAAAAGTTTGCGTCCATTACCAGATAAATGGGAAGGTCTCCAAGATGAAGAAGAAAGATTACGAAAGCGATATTTGGATGTTATGTTTAACCCTGAGGTTAAGGATACTATTATTAAACGAACAAAATTTTGGAGTGCTGTGCGCGAATTTTTGAATACTAAAAATTTTATGGAAGTTGAAACTCCAGTACTAGAAAATACTACTGGTGGTGCTGAAGCTAAACCATTTATTACACACCACAATGCTTTGAATATGGATGTGTACATGAGGATTTCTCCAGAATTGTGGCTTAAAAGGCTTATGGTGGCGGGTTTTCCTAAGGTTTTTGAAATTGGACGTGATTTTAGGAATGAGGGAATGGACGCCGAGCATTTACAGGATTACAGTATGATGGAATGTTATGAGGCATACTCCGATTACACCAAAGGTATGAAATTTGTTGAGGAGATGTATCGTTTTATAGCTGAAAAAACTTTTGGGACGACAAAATTTAATATTAAGACTTTTGAAATCGACCTAGCTTCAAAATGGGAAGTTTATGATTTTACTGAAACTATAAAGAAAATGACCGGCGTTGATATTTCTACAGCAGATTTGAAGACGATCGAAAATAAATTAAGAGAATTAAAAGTTGAATACGATAGCAAGGACGGTTTCAATTTAACTAGAGGTATCGATACTCTTTGGAAATATTGTCGTAAACAAATTTCTGGTCCAGGTTTTCTTGTTGGAGTACCAGTGATGATGGAGCCGCTAGCAAAGAGAATGGAATCCAACCCTAATTTGGTGGAAAGGTTCCAGGTAATTTTGGCTGGATCCGAGATGGGTAAGGGTTTTTCTGAACTTAACGATCCACTGGATCAGATGGAAAGATTTATGGACCAAGCCAAACTTAGAGAAGCTGGTGATGATGAGGCACAAATGACCGATGGGGAATTTGTTGAAGCTTTGGAATACGGTATGCCGCCGACCTTTGGTTTTGGTTTTTCTGAAAGATTATTTAGTTTTCTTATGAACAAGCCAATGCGTGAGTGCCAGATTTTTCCTTTACTTAAGCCGAAGAAATAATTTATATTTCAAACATGAAAAAAACACTAATTTTACTTGGAGGAGTTGCGATTTTGGTAATATTTATTTTTGTTGTCGCAGGTGTTTATAAATTTAATTTTACTAATGGTGATATTAAGGTTTCAAAGAATAATCCTTTGAATACAAGTTATACTATTGCTGGTCAGATATATACTTTGGTAAACGGGCAAGTTGAGAAGGAGATTACGCCTGGTTCTGCAAGTAAGGAAGTCGTGAAGGTATTTGGAGAGCCTGTTTACGCTGATTTGAATAATGATGGTGTTAATGATGCTGTTATGTTCCTGACTCAAGATAGCGGAGGTAGTGGAACTTTTTATTATGCAGTCGAAGCAATAAATATTGATGGCGCATATAAAGGCACAAATGCACTATTTTTAGGTGATCGAATTGCCCCTCAAAATATAAATATTGATAACGGACGTGCTGTTGTAAATTTTGCTGTAAGAAAAGAAGGTGATAGTTTCGCTACACCGCCTTCGATTGGAAAAAGCGTTTGGATTCAGTTAGACGCGACTAAGTTGGAAATTGGCGAATGGGTAAAAGGTTTTGAGGGTGAAGTGGATGTTTCTAAAATGAATCTGCAAATAAAAAACTGGAATTGGATTAAAACAGTTTCTGTTGATGGTAAAGAAATAATTCCAAAAAACGTATCTGATTTTATCCTTACATTTAAGAATGATAAAACTTTCGGTGCTAAAACTGATTGTAATGGTGTTGGAGGTAACTATGAAATAGTTGGAAGCAAAATAACTTTTTCTAAAATGATATCTACATTGATGTTCTGCGAAGGTTCATTGGAGCAGGATTTTACAAAATCTTTAGCAGATGCTGTTTCTTATTCATTTACCAGTAAGGGTGAATTGGTTTTGATCTTGAAATCAGGCGGCTCGATGGTTTTAAAGTAAGTTTAATCATATGGAATATATATTATTTACAGGTACTTGGAGAATCACTAATCAAGAAGTCGAAAAAGATGTGAGAAAGGCTGTACGCGATGTCTTCGCTTCCGGTAAGGGTGTACTTACAGGAGGCGCTACAGGTGTTGATTATTTTTGCATGGATGAAGCCTTGAAAATTGATCCAACAGGAAAATCCCTTATGGTACTAATACCGGCATTTTTAGAAGACTATATTAATGATTATTATACAAATTGGCTAAAATATCCTGTTAAAAAAGAGGACGTTGATAGTACTGCGGATATTTTGAGAAAGTTTAAAAAACTCAATCCAAGTAATTTTGTTGAGGCTCCAAATAAGATAATTACCCCCAAAGATTTTGATATTCGTTCTGAAGAAGAGGTTAAGGTTGCAAGTGGGGTATATGCTTTTCATGTGAATGATAGTATTGGAACGCAATACACCCTTGATTATGCCGTGTCCAAGAAAGTACCAATACTGTTGCATAAGAAATATAACATTACCGTATAAATCTCACTTATAGAATCAGTATAAAATAGAGTCCAAGTCCGTTTGACAAAAATTAACAAAGCATGCTTTTATATGTAAGGTTTAACTGTTCAATATAGAAGTTAAATATATAAAAGGAGGGATCAGTATGAAGAAGTTAGTGTTTTTGGGAGGAACTTGCGACAATAATGATTGGCGTGCTGGACTTATTGGCCGATTGGTCGCCCGTGGTGTAAAGCCAGAAACTCTTTTTAATCCTGTTGTTCCGAGCTGGAATGCGGAAGTGCAGGCAAGGGAAGATCAGGTAAAGACTGAAGCAACCTTTTTTCTTTATTATCTCGGAGATCCTTTGAGAGATGATAAGAGGACTACATACTATTCTTTACTCGAGGGTACTATGGGTCTTTATGATGATCCTGACCGTACGGTCGTTGTCTTCGACATTACTGGAATGCCTCGACATGCCGCAAGGTCAAGCCTCAAAGCTTACGGTGATCTCAAAAAACGTTTTCCTAATGGAAATATTTTTGATTCCTTGGCACAAGCTGAAGATTTGCTCGCTGCACATCTTTTGTAGAAAATATATTTGATAATTAGATTGTTAGGGCTCGCATTTAAAAGTGCGGGCTTTTTATATTAGCAGGAAACCCCGCCCGACTCTTTCTGCCCTGGGGAGGGCGGGGCTGAATGCTTCTGGTTAAACATGTACTCATGCGATTCAAAGGAAACCCTGTACGATGCCGGCTTCGGCGGAGTGCGTGGAGGACGTCATTCTTTTATAAAAAGTGGATAACTTTATTTTCTAAAATTAATCTACATTTTTTTCTAATTAATCTTTTGTTTAGGCCATATTTTTAGGCACTTTTTTGTTTTTAATATAATAAAAAAGTGCCTCTTTATGTTGTATAGTGGGATGAAGTGTTATAAAATAGTATGTATGTGGGATAAAGTGGTAAATGTGAAATACTTTATAACTTTATTAACTTTCCACTTTATAAACTTATTATGCTAATAGGAGAATACATTCACACAATAGATGAAAAGAAGCGATTGTCGCTTCCTGTAAAATTCCGAAAAGAAATGGGAAAGAAAATTATTGTGACCGCTGGTTTAGATAATTGTTTATTTGCTTTTACTTTGGCTCAATGGAAAAAGATATCTGACAAGTTATCAGAATCAAATATGCTCAAGGCTGATAATAGAAGTTTTAATCGTTACATGTTTGGAAGTGCTATAGAGGTGGAGATAGATTCCATTGGTAGAATCTTGGTTCCGGATTTTCTTGTAGAAAGAGCTGGATTGAAAGGAAAGGCGGCTGTTATTGGTGTTCAAGATCGAGTAGAAATTTGGAATGAAGAGTCCTGGAAAGCTTATAAGAATGTGGTTGAGAAAGAGGCCGATCAATTGGCAGAAAAACTCGGAAGTGCCGGAATGATTTAACTACCTAAATATACAACAATGATACATAAAACAGTTCTTTTAAAAGAAACGATCGATGGTTTGGCTCTAAAAGTAGGGGATGTGGTCTTTGACGGCACGCTTGGTGGTGGTGGTCATTCAGCTGGTATTGCTGGGATCTTTGGAAAAGAAGTCAAAATCATTGCCGTTGATAGAGATAAAGACGCCTTAAAGCGTGCTGAGTCCAGATTGATCAATTTAGGTGCCAGCTATTCTTTAAAGCTCTCTGATTATCGAAACATCATCAAGGTACTTGATGAACTGGGAATCAGAGAGGTTCAAGGAATAATTCTTGATCTTGGTTTGAGTTCAAATCAATTAGATGAATCGGGACGTGGTTTTACTTTTAGAAATGATGAACCTCTGTATATGACTTTTGCTTCACCTGAAGACAAACCATATCTGACAGCAAAGGATATTGTGAATGAATGGGGCGAAGAAACATTAGCAGATATTATTTACGGATATGCTGATGAGAGATATGCCAAAAGAATTGCCAAGAGAATTGTAGAGGCAAGAGAAGTTGGCGAGATAAAAACGACCGGGGAATTGGTGGACATCATCGGTGGGGCAGTACCAGCAAATTACCGACATGGAAAAACACATTTTGCCACTAAGACATTTCAAGCTATCAGAATGGCGGTTAACGATGAAATTGAAGCATTAAAACAAGGTTTGAAAGACGGCTATGAGAAATTGTCGATTGGAGGGAGATTCACAGTCATTTCATTTCACAGTGTTGAAGACAGAGTCGTTAAGGATTATTTCAGAGAGTTAGTAAAAGCAAATAAAGCAATACTAGTAAATAAGAAACCAATTACCCCAAGCGAGGACGAACTAAGAGAAAATCCACGATCACGAAGTTCAAAATTAAGAATCATTAAGAAAATATAAGATGACAAAGGCAATAACAAATAAATTAAATAAGATCGAAGATTTGCAGAAAAAAATGTTCTGGGCCTCGCTTCTTATTACTGTATTTTTTGCAACTGCTTATGGTTTGCTTGTCAGAGACACGATTATGAATGTTGTTGGCAGACAAAATATGGAAAAGGAAATTTCGGCACTAGCTTCAAGTGTCGGCTCTTTGGAATCAGATTACATTTCTCTTAAAAATAATGTCACATTGGAATTGGCTTATTCAAAAGGTTTTGTCGCTAATAATTCTCAAAAATTTGTTATGAAGGGTGATGCTGGTACTCAAGGTCTGTCTGTTTTGAGTAATTATTAATTTCTTATGAGTATATTTGATTCCCATAAAAACAGAATTAGATTAATTTTTTCTGGTTTAATTATTTTTTCATTATTGATAGTAGCTCGTTTATATTTTTTGCAAATTGTTCATGGTGTTGATTATAGCGATCGGGCCGAACATCAATATGTTAGTCCTACCACAAATATATTTGAAAGAGGTTCAATATATTTTTCAAATAAAGACGGATCACTCTTATCGGCTGCGACCTTGAAGTCTGGATATTTGGTATCCTTGAACCCTAAAAAAATTCAAGATGGCGGTGATGTTTTTACCAAACTTTCAAGTTTGCTCCCTATTAATAGTGAGTCATTTTATGCCAAAGCTTCAAAAAGCACTAGTGCTTTTGAGAAAATATCAAATCATGTGAGTGAAGCTACGGCCAACAAGATTACTGCAGAAAAAATTGCCGGAGTTGAAATTCAAAAAGAAAAATGGCGATATTATCCAAGCAATAGTATTGGAGCTAGAACCATTGGTTTTGTCGGTTTTGACAGTACCGGCACTGATCTCGTTGGACGCTATGGTTTAGAGAATTATTATGAAGATACTCTTAAAAGAGATAGTAATAGAGTTTACGTCAACTTTTTTGCAGAAATATTTACTAGTATTGGTAAGGCAATCAGTTCTGATACGGATACAGAAGGTGATATTGTAACTTCACTTGAACCGACTGTTCAGGGGTATCTCGATCAAAAACTAACTGAAGTACAGCAGAAGTATAGTTCTCAAGTTACCGGTGGAATCATTATAGATCCGAATACTGGTGAAATCTATGCAATGGGTCTTAATCCTACTTTTAATTTGAATGATTTTAGTGGAGAAAAAGATGTCAGCGTATTCAATAATCCTCTAGTTGAAGGTTTATATGAAATGGGGTCGATTATGAAAGCTATTACGATGGCAATTGGTTTAGATACTGATTCTGTAACTGCTAATACAACCTACAATGATCGCGGATCTCTTACTTTGAATACTATGACTTTATATAACTTTGATCATAAGGCTCGTGGGGTTGTAGATATGCAACAAGTATTAAATCAATCACTAAATGTTGGGGCCGCTTTTGTTGAAAGCAAAATTGGAAATGAAAAATATGCAGAATATATGAAGAATTTTGGTTTAGGCGAAGAAACCGGAATCGATTTACCAGCTGAAAACCACGGACGTTTGGAAAACTTAAATAGTCCACGTGACATTGAATACGCCACTGCATCTTTTGGTCAAGGAATTTCTTTAACACCAATTGCAACAGTACGCGCACTATCTGCATTGGCAAATGGTGGTAAATTGATTAAACCCCATTTAGTAAAAAAAATAAATTATAAGACTGGTTTATTCAATAATATTTCTTATGTTAATGAGGCTAAACAAATTATAAAAAAAGAGACATCAGAAGAAATAACAAGAATGCTTGTAAACGTTGTTGATGTAGCATTGGCAAACGGTAAAGATAAGATGGAACATTATAGTATCGCAGCTAAAACAGGAACTGCCCAGATTGCTAAACCAGGGGCAGGGTATTATACTGACAGATGGTTGCATTCATTCTTTGGATACTTCCCAGCATATAACCCAAGATTTCTGGTTTTTTTGTATACGGTTGAACCAAAAGATGTGAATTATGCTTCTCAAACACTGACCGATCCATTTATGGATATTACGAAGTTTTTGATAAGTTATTATGATCTGCCACCGGATAGATAGTCAGGCATGTTTTTAAAAAGTCTCAATAGATAGTTTAAATGAATTTACAATGAAAGAAATATTTAAAAAAATAATTACCAAAATATTAGAACTTGAAGCTCGGGCGATACTAAAAAAATATCAGCCAAAAGTAATCGCTGTAACCGGAAGCGTTGGTAAGACTTCAACCAAAGACGCTATTTACTCTGTAATCTCCGATTCATTTTATGTACGTAAAAGTGAGAAAAGCTTTAATAGCGATATCGGCGTACCGCTCACTATTTTAGGTTGTCAGAATGCGTGGAATGATCCATTTAAATGGCTACAAAATATTTGGAGCGGATTATCTTTAGTGGTTTTTAAAAATCGTTATCCAGAGTGGTTGATTCTAGAAATCGGTGCTGATCGACCAGGCGATATTCAAAAAATTTCCAGTTGGCTTAAACCTGATGTAGTTGTTGTCACAAAATTTTCAAAAGTTCCAGTTCACATTGAGTATTTTAAAGATAAAGATGCGGTAATAGCTGAAAAAGGTTTTTTGGTGAATGCTTTAAAGCATGATGGAACTCTGGTTTTAAACAGTGATGATGAAGATGTTTTTGCCTTCAGAAATAAATTTCACAATAAAATTATTTCTTACGGGCTTTTGGGTGATGCTGAGATAAGAGCCTCAAATCCTTCAGTTGGTTATCAGGGCGATTTGCCTGTCGGTATGCAATTTAAAATTGAGTATAAAGGTAATGTTGTACCTGCAAATATCTTAGGTTCTCTAGGCTCGGCAAATATTTATGCTGCTCTGGCCGCTGTTTCTGTTGGTATCGCTCTTGGCTTAAACATGATTCAAATTACTGAAAATTTAAAAAAACATGAGACCCCAAGAGGTAGAATGAGGATAATTAAGGGTTTAAAAGACACGATAATTATCGATGATACTTATAATTCTTCACCTGTTGCTGTTAATTTAGCCTTAGAAAGTCTCAAGGAAATAAAAGTGCCGGGACGTAAAATTGTTGTCCTTGGTGATATGATGGAGCTTGGTAAACATTCGTCCGAATCTCATAAGCAAATAGGGCAATCAGTGGTTGATAAGTGTGATATTTTAATAACTGTCGGTATGCGTTCAAGAGCAACTGCCGATACGGCAATGAACAATGGTTTTGATGAAAAAAATATTTTTCAATTTGAAAATTCTGTTGAAGCCGGATCTGCCTTGCAAGAAATGCTTCAACCAGGAGATTTACTTTTGATTAAAGGCTCACAATCTACGAGAATGGAGAAAATAGTTGAAGAAATTATGGCAGAACCGGAGAAAGCTCCCGAATTGCTTGTTAGACAAGAAGAAGAGTGGAAGAAAAGATAGTTTTAAAAATACCTCACAAACAAATTTTAAAATTTGTTTGTGAGGTATTGTGTTGTCGATTCAAATCACCTAAGCGCTCCGGTAGATTGTTTTTTTGGGCACAATCGACTGGATTAAGAAGTGGCAGATAACGACTGTCATTAATGATTTCCACGTCCAATTGGAAACATTAGATCCCAATGACCACGTAATCAATATTATACCGTATATGATTTTGTGGTAATTACTGAAAATTCTGGACCATATTGAGGGTATTAAAGCATCAAGTTCTGGAACCATTTTTACGGCTCGATATATCAATGTGTAAAAAGAAATCACCACTGTCGCAAATACATAAATATACACATTAAGCCAGAAAGCTATTGCTCCAAGTATCAATAAAGGTGCCAGGGTCAGAATAGAAAATAGCGTATGCATAAAACGTTTGTCCTTGTCCATCAGATCCACTCCTGTTTTAGATGTTGTTTAAATATAAATCAAAGACCATTAACTTAATGAGAATTATAACAAAGATATAAGAATTGTCAATGTCCATAAAATATGGTTATTATCTTTACATTTTTTCTCACATATAATAATCTTAAAAAAGACTTAGAAATAATAATGTATGATAATTAGGAGGATAGTATTATGTCGCGAAAACGTTGTGCTCACAGAGGTTTGATTGAACGTCTCTTTAAGACAGGAAATATTTGGTGCCATAAACGCAAGCGCGATGTACCAATCATTATTGATGCTAAAGGTAATCGCTGTACGGACAAGAATTGCCCCTATAGTACAAAAGAAAACACTGTCAAAAATTAATTAGGAATTAACACATTGAATATTTTCTTTAGATAGCCTGGTTGTTTAAACAACCAGGCTTTTTATATATAAAATACCCACACTTTTTACGGTGTGGGTATGTATCAAACAAGAAGATTTCATTTCTCGCTTAATAATGTTTTTCTTGCGGCAGCCAACTGTTTTTTTCTGGCTGGTTTCATAACCGGGTAGGCTAATTCCATTTTTGCCAAAGCGTCAACAATGACACAGGATACAATGTAGCGTGCAAACCAGCGCTTGTTCGCTGGAATAACAAACCAGGGTGCATCTTCAGTGGAAGTATTTCTGATCACGTCTTCATAGGCGGCCTGGTATTTTTTCCAGAAACCACGTTCTACCAAGTCACGCTCAGAGAACTTCCAATTCTTTTCCGGAGTATCCAGGCGAGTCAGTAGGCGTTCTTTTTGCTCATTTTTTGAAATGTGCAGGAAGAATTTGCAGACGACGATGCCGTTCCGGTTAAGGTAACGCTCATGACTGCGAAAGTCCTCGAAACGATTGCGCCAGATGTTTTTTTTGACCTTGGGCAATCTTTGCGCATCCAGAAATTCCGGATGCACTCGCACCGCTAGAGTTTCCTCGTAGTAGGAGCGGTTGAAGATGCCAATCTGTCCACGGTTCGGCGTATGTTTGTTGCAACGCCAAAGATAATCATGATCGAGCTCCTCCGTTGAAGGTGCTTTGAACGAGAATACCTGGCAACCTTGCGGGTTAACCCCTGACACAACGTGCTTGATTGCCCCGTCCTTGCCAGCAGTGTCCATTCCTTGGAACACCAGCAAAATGCCAAATTTGTTTGCTGCATAAAGGCGTCCCTGCAGTTTCTCAATCATGAGAATCATTTTAGCCATCATTTCCTTGGTGGCTTTTTTCTGCTTCGCGGTAAATATTTTTGCATAGGATGGGTCAATATCTTTCAAATGAAAGTCACTGCCGTCCTTGATGCAAAATAGTTTGATTGCCTTACGTGCTGTTCTGACTACTTTCTTCATCTAACTGCTTCCTTTTCTCCTAAAATATATTAGGTTTTGTTGTTTAATAATGATCAGCTTTTGCGTGATAATACACTAATATTTAAGAATGTCAATAGCTTATAAAAAAGATAATTTATGTTAAAATTAATAAATGAGTGAACTAGAACAAATCAAGTTTGATATAGAAACAATCAAAGAAAGGAATAGGCGAGTGGAGAACGATAAAGCTTGGGAGACAAGTCTGACACGTAAGATTCTTATCGCTATTTTAACCTATATTGTCATTGTCATATTTTTTTATTTTGCAAATTTACCTAAACCTTTCATTAACGCAATTGTACCAACGTTAGGTTTCTTCATTTCAACTTTGTCTGTTTCTCTTGTAAAGAATTTTTGGATTAAAAATTCTTTAAAATAAAAATGGATCACTTTTTAAAGTGATCCATTGCTCTTTTCCCGCTATGCTTGTTTGTTGCAATAAGGTTCCCACATACTGAGAAGCCTATTCATAACCATTGATAAAGTATACATGTTATCGCTTGCTTCATTTAAAAGACAAGTAAACATCATGGCTACTGTCAATTCAATCTGTTCAGGAGGTAGAGATTGAGGTGTTCCATCGAAAGTGATTGGAAAGCCACCATTTACCAAGCATCTATTTTCCATCCAGTAGTCGTCATGAATCTCGCCACCAGCTTGTCTAAAAGCTACTGCTGGAAATTCGCGATCAGAAGAAGACATACTGATAAGCGAAACTTCAGGATGAAGTCTATTAATATCACTATTGGTCAAGACAGGAGATCCTGTGGTGCCAATAATCACATCAAATTCACCTAGTCTTTCAATCGCATCTACCGGGGCGATTATTTTTCCATCATTGTTTAGAAGTTGTGATGCTCCATGTTCTAAGACGTTCCAACTATCCCATTTTATATCAGTCGCATTACCTCTGTGACCATGAATCAAAAAGAGTTGCCCGGCAATTTGTCTGCCAATCGCTCCCAATCCAATCACTAAAATGTTTGGATTTATTTTATTACGTATCTGGATATGTCGGTTAATACGTTCATATCCATTTTGTGCAATAAAAGGGGATTCAAGTGTAAGTTTGTGAAATGTTCTGGTGATAGGTGTCGATGGAAATTTAATTACAGACTCACGTATCTTGTGAAATCCCGACGATGTCTGTTCAATGCCAACGATATTTTTCATATTTCCACAGATTTTGTTTACGGCCAAATGCATAAAACCACCGTCATCAAGGATAATGATTTTATGGAATTTTTGAAGCTTGCTCAAACCAATTTCTTGCTCCAGAAAAGCAGTTAATTTAGATTCAAACCAGTCGTCAAATTTTTGTAGTGGATCAAAATCCGTGCTGAATGGCGCAATTACGCACCCTTTCATTTGCAAGGCTTTTATCACATCAGGATTTGCCGAATAATTCTTGCCAACGACGATACAGTTTTCTGGTTTTAATCCTGCTTCGATTAAGAGTTCGAAAGCTTTTTGTTGATCGTTGAGTAAATGTTGGCAGGCTAAAACAAGTACATCATCTAAGCGTAATCCTTCGTAGAGACCAAAAGCCTCTTTAAGTAGATTATATGTAAACATTAAAACCCTCCTTTTTAATCTGTTTTGTAATGTTCAATCTATTTTGATATTGCCATATATTTTATCGCTTGTAAAGTGAAAAGAAATAGATTAATGATTATGATATGATAGATACAATAACTTTTTTAAAAATATGAACACTTTGATCCAAGAAATAAATAAGCTATACGGATTAAATGTTTTCTCTTTTGAAAAAGTTACAAAAGGGTGCCTTTCAGAAAATCATATTTTAAACGATGGTGTTAAGAGATACTTTTTAAAAAAGTATCGTTTTGACAATAAGGAAAAAATCGAGGAGATTCATTCAGTTAAGAAATATTTTTCAGACGGTGGAATTCCGGTTATTTTGCCAATTAAGAATATGGAAGGAAAAACGTACTTTATTTTTGAAGAAGGTTATTATGCAATATTTCCATTTGTATCACGAAGACAGTTGGATCGTGGCTTGCTTAAAGACAAGGCGGTAATCTCATTGGGAGAAATGCTAGCACGAATTCATTTGCTTGGAAAAAATGCTAATATTTCTATCAAAGGTGATTTTAAAGATTGGAATAAGAAAAAAGCGCTTGATAAGATCGAATTAATTGAGGTAGAAATTAAGAAAGTAATTAAACTGACCGAGTTAGATAATTTATTTATTGAGAATCTAAATTTGAAAAAGAATTTAATCAATAAAAATTTACTGACACAAATTGATACCTATTTGCCAGCAGATCATCTTATTCATGGTGATTATTTGGATCACAATGTTTTTTTTGACGATCAAGATCAAGTATCTGATGTCTTTGATTTTGAAAAGACTAATTATTCGCCAAGAACCTATGAATTATTTCGATCAATGATGTACGCGTTCATCGGTAGCGAAGTAACAAAGCAGGATGTTGCCAAGATGAAATTGTATTTAAATTCCTATCTAAACGTTTATCCGACATCAAAAGAAGAACTATCAAGAGGCCTAAGATTGTATTATGCCAAGAATATACATAGTATTTGGATCGAAAGTGAACATTATTTGGAAAATAATAATCGTGTCGATGGATTTATACAGTCAGATATTTCTAGGATAAAATATTTGTCATCTAATTTTAGTAATTTTGAAAAGGAATTATTTGATGAGTAGTTATTTTGATATCTATTGTATATGTGCTAAGGTTTAGAAGTATCTATGCTATTTATGAGTACTCTAAAATAGGAGAAGCAATTGTGACTATTCGGCAAAAAATAATTGATTTACTTAAAGATTGCGGACTTATTGAAATTCAAGCTAAAATTGTGCTTGAGCAATATATTTCATCTCCAGATGGTGTTGGAGTAAGTGGTTTCTGGGACGAGAAAATTGAAAATATACCTGACTTTTTTATTGAGTCAATTTGGATTGGTGTTAAAAAAGTTGGTGCTAACTGGCTCGATAAGAATTTACCGGATCATTGGGCTCGTAGAATGTTTGGCTAGTTTAATGGCACAACTAAATTAAAAATTTAGTTGTGCCTCTTTTGTATAGACAGTGAACATATGTTCACCTATAATAGACACGTGAACAATACCAATCAAAATTATAAATCTACATTAAATAAAACCATCTTTCATATGGATGGAGATGCCTTTTTTGTTGGTGTTGAGATTGCTAAAAATCCAAACCTTAAAGGTCTGCCAGTTGTAACTGGTGAAGAGCGTGGGATTGTATCTGCTTTATCTTATGAAGCTAAGGCACTTGGTATTGTGCGCGGTATGCCGATTTACACTTTAAAGAAAAAATTTCCTCAGGTCATTATTATGCCCGGAGATTATTCGGCCTATGCTCGTTATTCAGGCTTGATGTTTGATATTGTTCGCCGTTATGTTGACGATGTAGAAGAATATAGCATTGATGAATGCTTTGCTGATCTTACCGGATTAGAACAACCATTAAAAATGACTTATCGTCAGATTGCCGAAAGAATTAAAAAGGAAATAAATGAGGAACTCAGTCTTTCAATTACAGTTGGCTTGGCTCCTACAAAAGTGTTGGCTAAAGTAGCATCTAAGTGGGTAAAGCCGAATGGTTTTACAATAATCGAGAAAGATAAAATTGCAGATTTTCTTACTAAGACAAAAATCGAAAAGATTTGGGGTATTGGACCGAAGTCGTCTGAATTTTTAAAAAAGCAGGGAATTAATACGGCTCAAGATTTCATTAGCAAGGATTTGCCTTGGATCAGATTCAATTTGTCAGCGCCATATGAGACTCTATGGCGGGAACTTCGAGGTGAATATATTATGGAAATTGATACTGAACCAAAAACAGTATATTCTTCGATTCAAAAAACACGATCATTTCATCCGCCAACAAATGACAAAATTTTTCTTTTATCACAATTATCAAAAAATATTGAAGAAGCTTGTCGCAAGGCTCGTTATTATAAATTAGTGCCGAAGAAAGTTTCATTCTTTTTGAAATCTCAAAATTTTGAATTTTCGACCAGTTCAGTAAATCTTTCTTCACCGACAAATGCCCCAGAAATAATAATTTCCCTGGCGGAAGCAAAATTTAAGGAAATGTATAACCGCGGGGTTATTTATCGAACCACTGGTGTCACTTTGCAAGATTTGATTTCTGATTCTGTTTCTCAGGGAGATTTATTTGGAAGCAGTGACCAAACTCACAAGTTTGAGGCAATTCACAATCAAATGGATTCTCTGGAAGCAAAATTTGGCAAGCGGGTGGTTTATCTTGGGTCGACCCATAATGCTCGTAAACAGGAGGTAAAGGGGACTGATTCAGATGATTTAGACAGGGACCTGTTGTTTTTGTAGTTAATAAAAAGTGTTAAAAACAAAGTTTGTTCTGATTTAACGCTTTATATTATTTGACTAAGTTATATATAGTGTCTATAATACACTCAATGGATTCAAAAAATAAAATAAATAATTCGTTGGAAAATTTACGTTTTGCCGTTTTGGCAACTGATGTTGTTTGTTTTCGAATGATTAATAATCAATTGTCTGTTCTGCTTAGTAAGACTTCTTCAACCTCGATTTTTTCTGGCAAATGGGCGCTTGTAGGCGGATTAATATTGGAAAAGGAAACAGCCGAACAATCTGCAGAGAGACATCTTTTAGAAAAAGCCGGCATTAACAATGTCTACAAGGAACAGTTATATACCTTCAGTGATATTGGTCGTGACCCAAGAAACAGAGTGGTGTCCGTCGCTTATATGGCATTAGCAAGTAATGATCCTCAAGATTTAACTAAAGCAAAAGTTGAGACCAAGTGGCTTCCAGTCAATGATCTGCCGGTATTGGCATATGATCATAATCAGATTGTAAAAGTAGCCATAGACAGACTACGATCAAAAATTGGTTATACAAACATTGCTCAATATTTACTGCCAGAAGAGTTTACATTGTCAGACCTACAAGCTGTATATGAGACATTGATAGGGGAGACACTCGACAAAAGAAATTTCCGCAGAAAGATTTTAGATGTGGATATACTTATTGATACCAAACACACACGCAAGCAAGGTGTGATGCGACCGGCGACACTGTATAAATTTTCTAACAGTAAGAAACCAAAACTCGTAAATATCTTATAGCTAAATATTTAATCGTAAAAATAGGGAAATAGTGTAGATTTGACACTTCCCTATTTTTTGTGTCCTAACATTAGTGTGTTATTGACACTATATACAGAAGGTATATAGTGTACTAAGAACACTATATACAAGTTGTATATAGATAAGTTCTTTAACAACACACATAAGGAGAAGAAAATGCTACAGAACATTTTGCTAATGACCGATTCTTACAAGGTCTCTCACTACCGTCAGTATCCGCGTGGTACCAACAAGGTCTATTCCTACTTGGAAGCTCGCAAGGGCGGCGAATATGCCGAAGTGATGTTCTTTGGTCTTCAGTATATCTTGAAACGGTATCTGGCTGGCCAAGTCGTCACCAAGCAGAAAATCGATCGCGCCGAAATGCTTTTCAAAGCACACTTTGGTAACGATACGCTTTTCAATCGCGCTGGTTGGGAGCACATCTTGACCGAGCATGATGGCAAGTTGCCGGTGGAAATCAAAGCGGCGCCCGAAGGAATGATTATTCCCGAAGGCAATGTCATGATGACTATCGAAAACACTTGCCCGAAATGCTATTGGCTGGTGAATTATTTGGAAACGCTTCTCGTGCAAGTCTGGTATGGTTGCACGACTGGAACGATTTCCCGTGAGATGAAAAAGATCATCAAGAATGCCTTGGCCAAGTCTGGAACAGATACGCCGGAAAATCTGGCGTTCAAGCTTCATGACTTTGGTTATCGGGGTGTGAGTTCTTCGGAATCGGCAGCGATTGGCGGAGCGGCTCACTTGGTGAATTTTATGGGTACTGATACTTTGGCAGCGATTGAAATGCTCATGGAGTATTACAATGCGGACATGCCTGGTTTCAGTATTCCGGCGGCGGAACACTCCACGATTACGAGCTGGGGGCAAGACGGCGAGGAAGCCGCATATAAGAATATGCTGGAACAATATCCTACCGGTCTGGTCGCCGTAGTCTCGGATTCTTGGGATATTCGCAATGCCGTGAAAAACATCTGGGGTGATCGCTTGCGCAATCAAGTGGTCATGCGAGATGGAGTCTTGGTCATTCGTCCTGATTCGGGCGATCCGACGAAAGTTTTGCCGGCACTTCTGGAAATGCTCGGAACTCAATTTGGCGCAGTCGAAAATAGCAAAGGCTATAAAGTATTGCACCAGAAAGTTCGGCTGATCCAGGGTGATGGCATAACCCGTCGGACGCTTGAAGGAATTCTGAATGCAGTCATGGAAAGTGGCTGGTCGGCTGATAATCTGGCCTTTGGTTCAGGTGGCGGCTTGCTTCAGAATTGCGATCGGGATACCCAGCGTTTTGCCATGAAGTGTGCTTATGCTGAAGTTGATGGAATTGGTCGTGAGGTTTATAAACAACCGGCGACTGACAAAACCAAAAACAGCAAGAAGGGCCGTCTGATGCTGGTGCAAGATCCGATGTTCGAAACGACTAATGGCACGAAGTTTGCAACTATACCTGAGGGTACTAAAGGGTTTGCAGATATTCTGATGCCAGTCTTTCGAAACGGTGAATTGCTCTGCGAGCAGACACTTGGCGAAGTGCGGGCACGGGCAGTCATTGCCTGAGGCGGAATTGTGTGATAGAAAGAGAGAGGAAAACCACAAGCCTCCATATCCAAATGGATGTGGAGGCTTGATTTATGAATTCTGAAAGGAAAATTGTTCTATGAAAATACAAATAGGAAAATCGGAAGTTTGTGTGAAGGGTAAGAAAGCCTGCCTGGCCGTGAAATCAATATTGTTTTCTCGCTGGGTCAAGTCACTCGACTTGTCGTTTACGATTCAGGCGATTGAAATTCAATCAATCGATACTGTAATACGAAGTGGAAAAGAAGAAGTTCTTTTCTTGAAACTCAAGGCAAAAATTGCCGACAAGGAAGGGCGTTCCTTACCCGGAATCGTCTTTTTGCGAGGGGCTTCGGTTGGAATTTTTATCATACTTCGAACAGTGAAGAATGAGTATGTCGTCATGATCGAAAGTTGCTTGCCTGCTATTGGCAAAGTTTCTTATCCTCAATTGCCGGCTGGCATGATGGACAAGGAAACCGATGCTATGAAGGTGGCGATGAAGGAAACAAAAGAAGAGACTGGTCTTGATCCGATTCATGGAAAAATGACGGATCTGGCGAAATCTTTTTATGGGCCAAAATGGTCTGGCATTTATCCTTCACCTGGAGCCTGTGATGAAATGATTCATCTTTTTCTTTACGAACAAAACGTAAGTGAAAGAAAAATAAAGGAATTGCAGGGCTTGAAGACAGGATTGTCAGAGGAGCATGAACATTTGACGTTGAAAATTGTAAAGCTCAATCAGCTTTGCGAATCTACGCCTGATGTGAAAGCTCACTCGGCATACCTTATGTACACACAATTAAAACAGAAAGGATCGCTATAATGGAAACGACTGAGGAAAAAATTGCGGCTTTGCATGGAAGTGGAAAAAAGGTTTGCTTGGTATGTACTGGCGCTGGAGCGGGATGTCAAAATTTGATTTCTCAAATTCCTGGTGCTTCGAATACCTTGCTCGAATGTTTTTTCCCTTACAGCAAGGAAGCCCTGGGAGATTTTTTGGGTGTTGAGCCTGAAAAGTTTGCCAGTGAAGATACGGCCTTAAGAATGGCGGCCAGAGCTTGGCGGAGAGCAACGGAGATTGTTGCCAGGCAGGGTGGTGATGTTCGAGAAGCAGTTGGAGTGGCTGTGACTGGCGTTATTGCCACTAGTCGACCCCTTCGTGGTGAACATCGCGTTTTTATTGCCGCTCGTACGGATGAGGGTTTTCATTTTTCTCAAGTTACCTTTTTAAAAGATGACAAAAACTTGTCAGCTCTTGGAAGGATTCGTGAGGGAGAGATTTGTGATGTTTTGGCGCTCAATATGATTTTATATTGTGCCAAGATTCCGCAAATAGTAATTCCTGGCGTTTCTTTGCGAAGTTTGTACTTGGCTTTGACGGGCGATGGCGTTGTGCAAAGTCCAGAAGAAGTTAAGCAAGATCCGAAAATCAGTGTTATACATCCGGACAAGCATGTTCTTTTTGAAGGGTCTTTCAAGCCGCTTCATTTTGGACATGAAAGAATTGCCAGAGAAGTCGAAAGACTTACCGGCAAACAGGTTGTGTATGTTATCACTAACAAACATCCTGATAAGGGTGGTATCACTGAAGCGGAAATTGAAACTCGAACCGCACAATTTCAATGGCTCTCACCGGTCATGGTGACCGAGAGTCTGAAATTGTTTGTGGATAAAGCGAAAGTATTTCCCGGTTTTTCTTTTCTTGTCGGCGTGGATACTTTAAAACGTATCCTTGATCCGAAGTATGAAGTACCGGTTGAAGATGTTCTTAAAACATTTGAAGAATGTCAGACACATTTTTTCGTGGCGAATCGTCATGGTGAAGAAGGTCTGCTCAGGCTTGAAACGATACTCGAGAATATTCCCAGCCGATATCGGCGAATGTTTACTCAAGTAGCGACAGTAGCCAATGTTTCTTCAAGCGCCCTGCGTCAGAAAGTTTGACGGGTGGGGATGACCATAGGAGTGAATTGTTTAAAACACAGTTCGCTCCTTTTTTTTGATTGAAATTCAACAATGGCCCGCTTTAGATGATTACATCAAAAGCGGGCCATTTATCATATACAATAAATTACCCCACAGAAAGCTGCTCCCTCGCTTTGCTCGGTGAGGTAATTTATTAGCGACGTAGAGCGAGAGAAATACAAAAGACTGCTTTTGTATTTCCGAGCCGAGGAAGCTAACAAAAGGCATTGAGTGCCTTTTATTTTGAGAACCCCTCGGTTCTCAACATTCGCTTCGCTCACTGCTTTCCGCCACGGAGAAACTCCCGTTTCTCCGACCCTCTTCTCACAAATCCGCATTCATCCCCATAGCAGAGCTGAGAGGGATTCTGCGTCTTTATTAAATTTTACCCTCCTCCGAAAAATCCTTATTTTATAAGCATAAATAGCAATTCATAAAAAGAAAATACAAAATTGCTTGACAAATAATATATATAATGCTATTATATTAAAACTGAAGTGATAGCGGTAGGCCGTTGATCCAAAAGGGACTTCGACCACGAGCCGTTATTATTCAGAAAAAAATAGAGATTGGTATCATAAGATCACGCTGCGTCACGAAAGTGAAATGCCGAGCGATTTGTTCGGTTAGCGTCCTGATGAACCATCTCCGTGTGGAGTATCCCAAAGGGGATAGCTCAACTTGTATAAGATTCTACTCTTGATCTTATATAAGCCCAAAATTAGAGAGTTTAGTACATGTGGCGCGAAACGGCCTGTGTGCAAAAAACCACAGTCGCAGAAGTTAGTCGAAGCAAGTCTGAAGATCGTTATATTTTTCTTCAGAAACTGATCGACACGGGACTTCTGACAAAGCATTGAAAGATGGCTTTGTAATCTAATAATTGATTCCTCAATCATATTAGATACAGTAAGTAATAAGGGGGTATAGTTTGGATTGGAACGACCAAATTATATACCGCGGTTCACGCGGCGTCAGTTCTAGAGGCGAAGCCAAGTCTTCGGACAAAGCCTAGCCTCTTCTATATTTTTTGTTCTTTAAATAAATGTCGGCCAAATAATGGCCGGGCCAAAAATGCCAGTATATTCCAAATAAAGGAGGTAAAGATGCGCAAGCATGAACTTTGATAGGATAATATAAAATATCCTGCTGAAAGCTCTTCCACAGGGCTTGCAAAAATAACGTGTGGGGAGTACTTCAAGACTCCTAATAATTTTGAAGGATTGGCGGACCAAGAGATGATTACCATTTGCGGATGGATTAATAATCATTTTCGCTACGACTCGATAAGTAATGTTTTTTTTAAAAAAATATTATCTATAGAGTCTTTTTTTATGCAAAAAAATTAGTTATCCCAGTAGTGAATTTTGACATTGGAAAAATTATAAATATAATAGAATATATAATTATATTCTTGGCAAATACGCTTTATTTTAGCCATAATATGTCTTTCCAAAGACTATGCCAGAATCTACTACTGGGTTATCCACAGCTATTATTCTTGACGGTGAACGAACGTTCACTTATACTATACATATATAAAAAAGTCGTTCATTTATCAATTAAATTTGCCACTAGGCAACAAAATATTATGAGCAAATTTGTTCTAGAAAAAAGCATACAAGCAGAATTGAAGAAAGTTAATGATGTTATTGATATCAAGATTATCAGAGGAATATCATATAAGAGAGACGCCCTTAGACATCGTTTCTTGCTTAATCGATTGTCTGATCTTCATCGTCTACCAAAATTTCAATCAAACTGGCTTCAGAGATCGGTAAACGTTATGGCGACTTTTCTGCTATAATAGAAACACCATCTCTTATCTGTCATTCCCGCGCACCACAAAGAGTACTTCCATTTTCTAATCACTCCGCTCAAGAAAATTAGGTCGAAGCGGGAATCCAGGAGTGGATCTAGTAAATAAAATTAATCTACATTTGATGATCAACGAATACAAAAACAAAATAATTTCTTTTTATAAAGCCAATAAGCGCATGCCGGTATATACCGAGATCATGAAGCTTGTCGGTTTTAAATCAAAGAACGCTGTTTCGAAACTGGTACATAAACTTATTGAAGAAGGTGTTCTTGATAAGGATTCCAGCGGACATTTAATACCAAATAAATTAGTCGGTGAGGTGCCAGTCTTGGGCTTGGTTGAAGCCGGTTTTCCGACCCTTGCCGAAGAGAGTCTTTTTGAAACTATGAATATTGATGATTATCTTATTCCTAACAAAGATAATTCATATTTGCTTGAAGTAAAAGGCGAGTCCATGATTGATGCTGGGATTCAGGAGGGTGATATGGTTATCGCTGTAAAAAAGGGCGAACCAAAAGACGGCGATATCGTTATTGCTCTTGTTGACGGTGGTTGGACGATGAAGTATTACAGAAATATAAAAGGAAAAGTTTTTCTCGAACCAGCCAATAAGAATTTCAAACCAATATATCCTGAGACTCAGCTTGAAATTGCCGCCATCGTAAAAGGCGTAATTCGAAAATATTAGTATATTAAGAAAAATTTTGATAAAATCTTAACATATGCAAAATTTAATTTTTCTCGATACCGAAACCACTGGTAATGAGTTGGGCAAGGACCGTTTGTGTCAGGTCTGTTATAAATGCAAAGATGTAATAAAGACATCTTATTTCAAGCCACCAGTACCTATTTCCGTAAAGGCTATGAGTATTACTCATATTACCAACAAAATGGTTGATGATAAGGAACCTTTCATTGATAGCGAAATGTTCAATGAACTAGGCTCCATGTTAGAAGACGGTATTTTGGTTGCTCACAATGCCAAATTCGATATCAATATGCTCGAAGCTGAAGGTTTATCTGTTCCAAGCTATATTTGTACTTTAAGAGTTGCCAGACATTTTGATGAAAATAATTTGATTCCAGAATACGGTCTTCAGTTTTTAAGATACTTTTTAGATTTAAATATTCCAGACGATGGCAAGGCACACGATGCCGAAGGTGATGTAAACACACTCTATGCCTTATTTGAACGTCTACTTGCTAAAGTAAAAGAAAAAATTCCTGATGAGAAAGAAGCGATTTCAAAAATGGTAGAAATATCAAAGAACCCTGTTGTCTTTAAGAAATTTAATTTTGGAAAGTATAAAGGAGATTTGGTTGCCGATGTTTTTAATAAAGATCGCGGTTATTTGGAGTGGATGTTAAAGACCAAATTGGCCGATGGTACTCAGGATGAAGACTGGGTATATACTTTGAGATATTTTTTGAGTAATTAATCTCAAAAATGACAAGAACGTACGTTTTGATATAATTATAAGCATAAAAAAATGAATACATTAGATTTGAATTTAATTAAAAGCAGTTATTACAAAATATCAGACAATAGTTTGATTTTGGATAAGGAACCTAAGACATACATCTTAAAGATTCGTGATTTGCCTGATGAGGAGAAGCCTCGTGAAAAGATGTTGAAATTCGGTTCTTCTTGTTTATCAGCTCCTGAATTGTTGTCAGTAATTCTCGGCACTGGCTCTAAAAAAGAAGGTGTTTTAGAAATGTGTCACCGTGTGCTCAAGGAATACGGGGCAAAAGGTTTGGCAAATCACAAGGATCCGCATCAGTTGGCAAAAGAACTTGGTATACCGGTCAATAAGGCAATGCAAGTGGTGGCTTGTGGTGAACTCGGTCGCAGATTTTTTGAAAAAAATGGCAATGGACTGGCGACTGTCCGCAATGCTCAGGATGTTTTCGAATATGCCAAAGATATGCGTGAATTGCCAAAGGAAAATCTTCGCGGACTGTATTTAAATGCTCATCATAAAGTTATTCATGATGAAATTATCTCTATCGGTACTGCTGATTCAAATTTAATTCACCCTAGAGAGGTTTTTAAGCCAGCTCTGGAATATTCAGCAGTGGCGATGATTTTGGTCCATAATCATCCATCCGGAGATTCCAAGCCAAGCCAGGCTGATATCGAAATTACCAATCAATTGATAAAAGTAGGTAAAATGCTCGGTATTGATTTATTGGATCACGTAGTGGTGACTAAAGACAGTTACACCAGTGTTCAAGCTCAATATTAATTATTAATTAATCAGCCTAAACCAATTAAAAATTGGTCGGCCATGCAAAATTATGTCTTATCAAATAGCAAAAAAGGGATTCATTACAGTCGCAGATAAGGTAAGGGGCGGTTACTCAAGTTCTAAAACTCTTCCTTGGCTTATTCTTGATTCTGAAGAATTGCTTAATCCTAATAAGAAATTTTTATGGGATTATTATTTGGTCTTAAACGTCAAATTTGCCCAAAGATTGGAAAAGTTAAAGAAGACTGATCAATCTTTGAGTTCAGCCGAGGAAGCAAAACTTAGAGAAATGTTGGAATCAATTATCAATACAAAAAAGCTTTGGGATGAAGTTGGTAAAAGTTGCGAATAATTTTAAATAAAAGGAATAAGAGGTATGAAACCCCAGAGCAAGCTCTGGACACAATATGAATTCGCTTTGCTCATGCTTTATCGCAACAAGCTGCGAGGTATTTACCTCTTGTTAGCTTCCTCGGCTCGGAAACACAAAAGATTACTTTTGCATTTCTCTCGCTCTACGTCGCTAATAAAAAGCCACTGTAATAGTGGCTTTGTCTGTTATTCTGCTCTAAAGTTTTTCGAGAGCTCATTTAAGGCTGTGAAATGATCGGAAATTATTTTTTGACACCTGATACTCCCATAATCACTCATTCTTAAATGCCCTTTGTAAAAACAGAAGTTGTGTCCTTCTCCAAAATGATGAAGGTCTTTCATAACTTCATTTTTCGTCGCTGATAGTAAGGCTCTCCAAACTGATTTTTCCAAATCACTACCGCATTCAAGACCATTCACTAATGGCACTATATTGAATAAGCCAAAAAAAGAAAAGAACGTTGGCAGTAGAAAAATTTCTTTTCTCTTTTTTAAGAAAAAGGCACCTTCACGCCAATTATCAGTTAGTCCTTTGAATAAATAAAAACGAGCTGAGTGCTGAACCTCCGTGCTTGTTTTAATAAACCAATCTAGCTGATCACATACGGTCAGATAGTGGAATAATGATTCAAAAAACTTTTTTATATGAATGATAGGGAATTTGATAGCAATTCCTAATCTTGGAATGAGCCAGACGATTCTTGTCGTACCACGTATAATCATGATTACTTCTTATATAAGTGTTGTTTAATCTGAAATTAAATTACCATATCAATCATAGTTATGTCAATTATTTATAAATAATTTCTACTATTTATCTAATCAGAATTGTAGTATGATATTAGTATAATTTTACTAAATTTCTATAAGACATATAAAATGCAAGAAGAACAAAATAAAAGATTAGCCGAAATCGAAGATACTTTAAAAGACATACATAGAATATTAAAGCCAACCGGTTGGGAAATGTTTGTTCAGGGCATGTTGCGAGCTGTGGGTTATATATTAGGATTGATGTTAGCGATTATTATCATTGGTTGGTTTTTGAATATGATCGGTGTGATTCCCTTTATGAGTGATATCGCCCAAAGCATGAAGGAAGTGTTAAATATCGCAAAGACTAGATAGTGTTTTGCTGTTTATGTTTTTGTTATTAAAAATATCATGGATAAAATAACTATTACAGTTGCCGAAGCAGAAGATTCTGAAAATATTACTCTCGTTCAATATACAACATGGTTAGCTACTTATCCAAATAAAGAATACGGAATAACAATTGAAGACATTGAGGATAGATTTAAAGAAAAATTTACTCCAGAAAATATTCAAAAGAATAAAGATCGTATCGCCAACCCCCCTAATAACAATAGACTTTTTGTTGCTAAAGATAATCAGGTAGTCGTTGGTCTATGCCTTGCAATTATTAAAGAAGACAGAAATCAGTTGCAAGTCATTTATGTTTTACCTGAATATCAAGGCAAGGGGATCGGGACTTTGCTTTGGAATGCTACTCTTAATTTTTTTGATGAAAACAAAGATATTTACGTTGAACTTGCTGTCTATAACAAAACTGCCGAGGAGTTTTATAAAAGACTTGGTTTTATAGATACGGGCAGAAGAATAAAAGATGAAAAATTCAAAATGAAAAGCGGGAATATAATACCAGAAATGGAGATGATAATTAAAAGATAACTATGTTTGACAAACAGACAATACTATTATACACTGTACCTGAATTGTTATAAATATTTTATAAACATACACAAAAGGAGTTGGGTATGGCGCTGGATAAGTATTATTTAAAAGATGAGGTTGCAAAGGTCATGGAGGACCTTTTAGCAGCCGCTCAAAGTCGCAGGGGGGAGTATGACGTGCCACTCGGGTTCATCATGCAACATGTCTGGACCACTAAATATCTTTCACATTTTTCTGAGGCTAATAACTTTATGAAGCTTGCGAAGACTAACGGTGTCCAGATCGAGCAGATGCCTGAAAATGAGCGATTAGCCAAATGGCGCTCGGATCGTGGTTTGAAACCACAGATCCATTATCGTATTTTTGTTCCTTCGGAAGCACAAATACCGGTAAGGGAGTTCATTCTCCTTTTTGAAGAAGTTGAGGGTGGGAAATATATTCCTTGTAGTTGTTAAATGTCCACCATACATAAACAGAATTTTCTGTTTATGTATGGTGGTTTTTGTTTGTTAAAATGTTAGACTTTTTTAAGTAGTCTTCTTCTGAGTAGTATCATTATAGCGAAAGAGGAATTTGTGAAAAATAAACTGGCAATATAAAAGACTGTCGTTACATTGTAATTTTGTAAGGCAATAAGGCTTAGGACATTAGCTGTAGCGCTCATTACGAATGTGCTTACAGTTTCGGTATCAGGTTCCTCAAAACCTTTTCTGAAAGTTGGTAGGAAACCGACGAAGTCAACTATAGCCACGGCAATGATAGCCCAGACCGGATTCTCAATTGCAAAATAAATAATGATTGTACAGATTGAAGCAATCAAACAAAATGTATCAAATTTCGAAATATTTCTTGTACCATATTTGAAGGAAAGAAGAAAAATAGAAAAACAAAATACTGCACCTATGGCTAGTGCCCAGGCCCCATATCCAGCACCTTCTTTAAGTTGAGCCATAACACCGATTGTTTGCAGTATAGTCCAAATGAGCCAAGAGTACATATGTGGCTCAGTTTTTCTTTTAAGAATATCTATTATGTAGGGGATAAAACATACTACAGCTATGATCGATGATGCAATTCCAAAAAAAAGTTTAATTTCCATATACGGATATTGTATCACAGAGAAGGTCCGAGATGTATGTTAAAACATAAAAATTATAACAAATATGTTCCGATAATCTCATTACGTTAGCATTATTGTTTTTTCTCTAGATTATTACTTTTCCAAGCATGAGTTAGTTGTTTGCTCATTATATCTATTTTATCAATCCAATCTCTAAAATCCCTTGGCGAACTTTTTATTTTATAAGCAAATCCATTATCTATAGCGGAGATTACATAAGAAATAGCCATTATAGTCATTGACACAGACCAATATTTTTCATTGCTCTCATTTTCATTGTAATAGTATGGATTGCCATGACAGATTTCAGATATATGACCGTATATCTGACAAAAGTTTTCGCCGGTAAAAAGTCTTTTTGGAAGGGGCGAATGTTTCTGGATAATTTCTGGTATAAACATATCCCTTGTTGTTTTAAAATTAAGATTACTTTTTCTGCTATACCATATGTAGTCCCATTTATTATATTCTGGAAATATATATTTTTCCTCATTAATTACTGATTTGATAAAACGTAATCCATCATTATGCAACTTTTCGTCATTTATATCTCTTAATGATGTCAGTTGATATGCCGTACATATAAGCGCCATTTGATTATATCCAGAACTTTCGAGCAGAAAGAGAATTCTGCAGTAGATATCTAATAATGTCCTGACAGATGATAGAACATGGACGAAATCAGCGTCTTTAAAGTCTTTTGTTGCAACGGATATAAAAAGTACAGTATCTCTGAACTTTTTAAGTGATCTGATCAAAAACACCTTAACACATGAATCGGCTTCGGCATTTTCATGATTAAGTATGTTATTCTCAATAAGTGATATTCGAGCATCAAACAAGTCACTACTATTTCTAATAGCCTGCGACAACTCTATGAATAAGCAATTATTGTTAGTTGTTTTTTGTGATTCCATGTAATTAGTACCAGATAGCTACGCCACCATGATGAGAACAAGTACCGCGACGTGATTGACTAAAGCTGTATGTCCCATCTCTACATTTTGCTGAAGCTCCGGCCGGGATACTCGGTGCGTATGCTGGAGAATGAACCGTGTTACTATAGGTGTTCACATAGTAGTTATCATTAGAAAGAGTGTTCGGTGGTTGAACGGGATTCTGATTCGTATTTTGATGCGGAACTACATTTTTGTCAGTGACAGATTTAGTCTGTTGTAATGGAGCGGAATAAGTCTTGACTGTTGGGGTTGTATTCACCCTGATCTGGTCGGTTGTAGTCGGTTGAGATGATGATACGAACAGGTAAAATAAAACTGCTCCAGACAATAGCAGATATCTTTTCTTCTTATACCATTTCCTATCATCACCATTGTTCATATTGTAAACCTATACCAATCATGGGTGTATGTAAACCCCTACGAGGAATCGTACCTAATATACCACTCAGTTCAGCCACCAGTTGAAATCCAGTCTATCAGCAATAAAAAAGTATCGTTTAATTTTTGAACGATGCTAAAAACTTATTAATTCTCAATCTCTAGTGTGGTCTTTAGACATAATATCTTATGGTGACCCTACCGGGAATCGAACCCGGATTTAAGCCTTGAGAAGGCTCCGTCCTAACCGTTAGACGATAAGGCCAATATATAAAATTTAGTAACTTTATATGCGTAACAATATAACACTTTTTTGAAAAAAATCAAAAATTTATGTCGGTATGTTTTGTTTTTATTATCTATCTTGAAAATGTTGATTTGTTTGACATTCGTATATTTATTACGTAATCTAAATATAGATTAATCTAAGAGCACAAAGGAAGGGAAGTTTAAAATGAAAGTTAGCTTTATATACTGGGAAGCGCCGTGGAATATGGCTCAAGCGGTGTATGATGAAAAATATCCGCACTATGCATTACTGTTAAAGGAAAACAGTTACGATGATTGTATCGTTTTGTTTTTTACCCACGAAAGGTTGATGGTTCTCACCAGTATCTCAAGGACCAAAACCGGTTTTGTGGAATTGGCTGAAGTCGAAATGCCGGATGAGGTTTATGAGAGCGCCTTCAAATACATTCAGGCAAAGGATACACTTGCAGAATTCACGGATGAATTTCTTGAGCAGGTTAAAAAGCACAGAGAAGGAATAGATAAGGTAGATGATGTGATAGACGGCGCGATCACTGATCCAAATAAGCGAATGGAAAACCTTCTCAGAAGAATGTCAGATGGAGCGATAGAGCAACCGTTCCCACGAAGTAAATCATAAAAAGCAACCGCCAAGTAATAGAAATATGAAAGGCGGTTTTTCTTTTATTAAGACCTTATATAAAGAACAAAACATATTTATGCTAAATGCATAAATAACTATATATGATAAAATATGATGAAATGGGAAAAAATATTAAGCCAGTTTTTATAGGTATTACTGGGGGTTCTGGTGCTGGTAAATCAACACTCTGCGATACTTTGATAGGTAAATATCCTGAAAAAATTGAGGCAATAAGACTCGATGATTATTTTAAGAAAAAAGAAGAGCAACCTAGAATTGGTGATATTATAAATTATGACCATCCAGATTCTATATATTTTGATAAACTAATTGATGATCTAAGAGAGCTTTCTGGGGGAAATCCAGTAGTTATTAATACTAGTAATATAAAATTAAACCCAAAATTCCCAGAAACTAAAATAAGAATACCTTTTGAATTTCAGCCAAAATCAGTCCTCATAGTCGAAGGTTTTCTCATTCTAACAAATGAAAAAATACGCGAGATGCTTAACGAATCCATATATTTAGATATCGAACATGATAAAAGGTGGGCTAGGAGGATTCACTTTAAAAATGAGGATTATGAAAAAAAGGTAATCATACCGATGCATAATGAACATATAGAACCAACAAAAAAACATGCTTCATACGTTATAGATATCTCTAATCTGTCTAAAAGTGAAGTATTAGAAAAAGTAGAAAATATTATTTGTAAATATCTTAATTAGACGACACGATTGTCTTTAAATTAATAATCCTCCCGTTTGAAATATTTGATGAGCGTATCTTTCAAAGCGCCTTCAATAAAAGGTTTTCTCGAACGGATCATTTCTTTCAAATATAAATTGATGGAATCTTTGGCGCCTTTGTAATATTCATTTAAATGATGTCCTAGATATTTTCCACTCGAGAGAACTTTTTGATGATATTCGGGCAAAAGAAATTTATATGATTGGCCGGATATTTGGTAACCTTGATTATCGACAATAGTACACCAGCAAAATATCTCAAATTTATTTTTATTGTTTAAATATTTATGATAACCAACTTCGATTCCTATACCAAAATCAGCTTCGGTGTTTTTATTTATGGCACCCACAGCTCTGTTAATCGAGCCTTGTTTCGTTTCGCTTGAAGATTTTGGCTGATCAGAAACTCCGCTCGCAACTTCAATCGGCTTGATGACAGCCTTAATTCCTAGCTCCTTCAATACATCTTTAAGATAACCGATTTTTTGGGCAGAAGTTGTCCCCACTGCAATTGTTAATTTTTTCATATTGTTAGTCGAATAATAATACTATTTTGCAGTTTTTTCAATTCTATTATAAATAAAATATTAATCGGATAATATATTGTGTTATAATCCCAGAGACGATATAAATTTCATTAATAAAATACAAAATGACAACAATTAAAATAATCACGGTAATCCTGTCTCTAATAGTTACTGGTCTTGGTCTGACTTCTCAGGTAAAAAAGAATTATAAAAGAAAAAGTATGGAAGGTTTGTCATCCTTTTACTTCTCAATCCTAGCTATCTCATATACTTTCTGGACTATTTATGGTTTTTCTCAAAAAGATCTAGTCTTGATAATGCCAATGTTTCTCGGTGCGATCATGTCTTGGGTGGTAGTGATTCAATTTTTTATCTATAAAAATACTTCGTCAAAAAGCTTATAAAATGAAAGGTATTAAACCCAAAGCAAGCTCTGTGGTTTAATACCTTTTATTTACACTAAATTTTAATATAAAAAGCGCAAACGTCGTAACGTTTGCGCTTCTGGTTGATCAGTAATCAACCATAGACGTCTGCACGCGAATGCATTCTGGCGACAGCTTCCTCTTGTCGCTTGAATTCTTTCTCGTAGGCATCTTGAGCCAAAACAATTGCCTGAATCATGACTCGAGAGTCATAAGGGCTATGCTTTGGAAAGTCCGGTTTACTCATCATAAAGAAGAGGATGGTGTCCGGTAGTCCACCTTCTCGACAATGCTTGTCGAGAGCTTGGTCAACGAACCGGATTCTCTCCTCGGTGGTAAGAATCGGTTTCTCACCAACCATCGGTCTTGGTTCCAACCACCATTTTTTAATGGTTAATTTTGGTCCGAATGTCATGAATAACTCCTTTCTATGTTTAAGATCTATTTAAATACAATTATACCTTTAATTATAGATTTGTCAACATATTTAATTAGTAATAAGCCGGTTTCTACTTTGTAGAAACCGGCTTATTGTTGATTAAGTTATTGAAATAGAGATTCTACAACTTCCTTTACATCTGTACCATCAGCCTTACCTTTGAATTCTTTCATAAGCATACCCATGAATTTTCCCATACCAGCTTTATCAATTCCGAGCTCCGCTTTTTTTGCCTCAGCAACTTTCTTGATTTCTTCTTTGCTCATTGTTTGCGGTAGGAAGGTTTCAAGAATCTTTAGTTCAGCTGATTCATTTTCTACTAGATCTAATCTTCCGCCAGTAGTAAATTGTTCGATGGAATCTTTTCTTTGCTTAACAGCTCTCTTTATAACTGAAATAACTTCTTCATCAGTAAGTTCGTCTTGCGGTTTTTTATTTTTTGCAACAAGATCATTCATGAAAGCAGTGACAAGTCCACGAATTACATTTAGTCTTATTGCGTCTCGGGCTAGCATAGCTTCCTTAATCTTTCCTTTAAAATCAGCGTGTAATGACATGTGAATTATGATTAAACTTATATGTTTCTATTTTAGCATATAACATGATAAAATGTCAGCATGGAAATTATTTTAATTATTGTTTTGATCTTGGTTTTTTTGGCACTGGCTATCCTTATCTGGCTTAATGTAAATAAAAATGAACCAGAAGAAGTGAAAAAAGATGATACTGGACTAACGCTTATCCTTCAACAGATTAATGAATTAAACAGAACTATGGATAGCAAGATGGCGGAATCTTCCCGTCATATGAATGAATCAATTAGAACTCAATTTAGCGAATCAGCAAAGCTTATTAAAGATGTGACTCAGGGTTTGACCAAACTCGATGAGACAAATAAACAAGTGGTGTCTTTTGCGGATCAACTACAGTCACTCCAGGACATTTTAAAGAATCCAAAGCATAGAGGAATACTTGGCGAATACTATCTGGAAACATTATTGCAAAATGTTTTGGCACCAACACAATATAAGATGCAATATGCTTTTGCTAATGGTGAGATCGTAGACGCTGTGGTTTTTGTTAAGGATAAAATTATTCCAGTTGATTCAAAGTTTTCACTGGAGAATTATAATAAATTGGTTGAAGAGCGTAATCCGGCCGAAAAAGAAAAGTTGGAGAAGGCTTTTGTAAATGACTTAAAGCTTAGAATTCAAGAGACAGCCAAATATGTGAGACCACGAGAGGGAACTATGGATTTTGCTTTTATGTTTATTCCTCATGAGGCAATTTATTATGATTTATTGATAAATAAGATTGGAGCAATCACCGAGGAAACTGATAACCTTATTCAACGCGCCGCTTCAAAGTATAAAGTAATCATTGTGTCACCGACATCATTTTTGGCTTATTTGCAGACAGTTTTGCAGGGTTTGAAAGCTATGCAGATCGAGGAATCAGCCAAGGAGATTAGAAAGAATGTTGAAGGTTTGCAAAAGCATTTGAAGACCTTCGAGGAGTATCAGGGCAAGCTCGGTAATGCTTTGGCGACAACCGTGAACCATTTCAATGCTTCAAATAAAGAGTTCAAAAAGATTGATAAAGATGTTGTGAGAATTACTGGCACGGAGTCCACTATAGAACTTTTGGAAATTTCAAAGCCAGAAACTGAGGAATAAATTGTCTTTTAAAACCAAGCCCCGTATTTTGATTAGTAAATCAAAATACGGGGCTTGCTAATTTTTTATTTTCGTGTAGAATACTCTGTATTGCGGTAAACAGCCGCTTAATTCAAAAATATGGCTTTAAAAAAGACACAAAACAATACAAGCGAGTTTGCAGTTATTGCAACCGGTGGCAAGCAATACAAAGTCTCTGTTGGAGATTCTGTAAAGATTGAGAAAATGATCGGTGAATTTAAAGTTGGCGACAAGATAACTTTTGATAAGGTTCTCTTGGTAGACAACGGCAAAGACACTACCATTGGTACACCTACAATCAAAGGTGCCGAAGTAATTGGTACCCTAGAAAAGATTGATCGAGCCGCTAAAGTTATTGTCATCCACTACAAACAGAAAAGCCGATATTTCAAGAAAAACGGACACCGACAGCCTTACTTCCAAGTCAAAATCGAAAGCATTAAATAGTTTTAAAATCCCCGAGTTAAAAGCTCGGGGATTCTTCTTTGTAAAAATAGATTTAATTGGTAAAATAGTATAATTAATTTTAATAAAATGAATAATAAAAATCACAAGTATATTTTTGTTACTGGAGGGGTTATGTCAGGTGTTGGAAAAGGTATTGCGACTTCATCAATCGGAGCGCTTTTACAAGCTAAAGGTTTCTCGGTTAATTTGCTCAAGGTAGATCCATATTTAAATGTTGATGCTGGCACAATGAATCCGATCGAGCATGGTGAAGTCTTTGTTTTGAACTCAGGACTTGAGACTGATCAGGATATGGGTAATTATGAGCGTTTTCTGAATCGAAGTCTGACTGGTGATGATTATATAACTTCTGGAATGGTTTATAAACATGTGATTGAAGCCGAACGAGCATTAAAATATGGTGGTAAATGTGTTGAGGCAATTCCACATATTCGTGATGAGATTATTCATCGATTTCAGAAATCCGCTCATGTAAATAAATCAGATATTACCGTGGTAGAAATAGGTGGTACTGTGGGCGATTATCAAAATATCATGTTTATCGAGGCTGCTCGAGTAATGAAAGTAAAACATCCAAATGACGTGGCTTTTGTCATGGTGAGCTATATGCCAGTACCGGGCAAACTTGGCGAGATGAAGTCCAAGCCAACTCAGAATGCCATAAGACAGTTGAATTCTTACGGTGTTAATCCCGATATTATTATCGCTCGTAGCGAAGTGCCGATGGATCATCGAAGGAAAGAAAAAATCGCCGTATCTTGCAGTTTGCCAACCGAGCAGATTATTTCTGCACCGGATATCGACAGTGTATTTGACGTGCCATTAAATTTTGAAAAAGATAATTTGAGTTCCATTCTGATGAAGCTTCTTCATTTGCGTAAAAAGAAAAATGAGCCTGGTATCGAAAAATGGATGAACTTTGCCAAGAGTGTGAAAAATACCAAAGGTACCGTTGATGTGGCTATCGTTGGAAAATATTTTAATACCGGAGATTTTGTTTTGACTGATGCTTATGTCTCAGTACTCGAAGCTATAAAATACTCAGCGTATAAGCAGGGTAGAAAGGCTGTCATTCATACTATAAATTCAAGAGAATATGAAGGTGAAAAAGTCCCTAATGAAAAATTTAAGGATTTGGAAAAGTATGATGGCATTATTGTCCCAGGTGGTTTTGGTGAAAGCGGTATCGAGGGTAAATTGGCTGTGATCAAATATGCTCGTGAAAAAAAGATCCCATATTTTGGGCTTTGTTACGGAATGCAACTTATGGTGATTGAATATGCTAGAAACGTTCTTCATTTGAAAGATGCTAATACGGCAGAAATTGATGACAGCTCAACATCGTTGGTGATTGATATTATGCCTGATCAGAAGCAAAAACTAGCAATGGGTAATTATGGCGGAAGTATGCGTTTGGGCGTCTATGAAGCGATTATAGGTGCTGGGACGGTCGCTAGGGAAGCATACAAGCAAGAAACAATACAAGAGAGACACAGACATCGATATGAGGTTAATCCTGATTTTATAAAGAAAATTGAGGAAGCTGGTTTGGTGTTTTCTGGCAAATCTCCAAACGGTAAACTTATGGAGATTGCTGAATTACCAAGAAAAGCTCATCCATTTTTCCTTGGAACACAATTCCATCCAGAATTTCTAGCAAGACCATTGGCACCGCATCCTTTGTTTACGGAATTCATAAAAGCGGCGATAAAGAGAAAGAAATAGAATACTATTGACAAGTAACCTATTTTGGTGTATGATTGAAAAGAAATAGAACATACAAATAACATAAATAATTTTGTTTATATATAAGAATATAAGGAGAGACTATGAAGATGGCTGACATTTGTGCGGTAAGTTTCTTGATTGTTTTTCTGTATATGTTTACACTTATGGCTTTTTTACATTTTTACATGCCTTCAGAATGTAAGTCAACCGACACGGATCAAAAAGAAAAGACTTCAGTTGTAACTAACAAGACTTATTCACCTCCGGTTAATCTCGGCATTAGCGGAGGCTGGGACTAATAGCCCCACAAGTGAACCTTACGGGCTCGCTTGTGGGGTTTTCTTGTATCCTTTTTTAAAATACTAATTGATACAATGTTGACAAACAAAGATAAAAAGTGTACTTTAATACCAGACTTTGTGTAATGTTAAGTATAAATAACTCAAAAAAAGGAAACAATAATGATTGAATTAACTAAGTCTTCACGTGAGGATATTCTTACGGGAGCAGAGCAGGTTTTTTTTAAGGCCATGCTTGATGGTTATGCCGGCAATGAGGGTCAGAAGTCTCAAAAGACCAAAACTCCAGATGGTTATGTAAATATCGAGTATGTGGATGGTGACTATCGAGTTTTGGATCGCTATTGCGTAACACCTTATTCATGTTCGTCCACGGGAACTACGACCATCTTTTTCCTGGGCAATCCTGTCTGGTGGATGTCCTATGGCGGTCGTTATGAAGACGAGGTTATCCCTTTTCTTAAAGAGGTACTGGCCGTTGCTTATAAGAATGGAGATTTCTGTGGTGGACGCGGTCCTAAAGATTGGACAAAAGGTGACTTGCAGTATCAAAATGAAGGTAACCCAATTGATGATAATACCTTTGAGATGTTTGAAGGTGCTGAAGTTATAATTAAGAAGTCAGAAAAAGTTACCGAAACTGTTATGGGCGGTCACAGGTATTGGGGCATGGCCTTGATCTGATATTTGTCTAAAGTAGTCCACCACTTGAACAAGATAGTTCAAGTGGTGTTTTTTTACTTTCTATTTGTAAGGGCTGACTTGATTGTATCGGCATCGGAGTATTCAAGTTCGGTACCGGTTGAAAGTCCGCGACCGAGAACTGAGACCTTAATGTTATTTTGAGTTGTTACTGGAGCCAGATTTTGGGTTAAATAGTGTCCGGTATATTCTCCTTCGGTATTTGCATTTAAACCAAGGATTATTTCTTTTAGACCAATTTTTATTTTTTTATTTATTGCCTCAGTCAGTTCTTTAATACGAATGTGACTTTCTGGGTTTTTTTCTAAAATAGGAACATTGCCACCGAGGACAAAATATTTGCCTTCGTAAGAATGGCTTTTCTCGATATTCTCTAAGTCGATATCTCGGCTGACTATCATTAGGATTGAATTATCTCGATTTTTATTACGACAAATATCACACAGGCTAGAACTATGCGAATCTTTAGGAAAATAACGAAAACATTCCTGGCAAAGTTTAGTTTCAAATTCTAACTCCTTGATCAAGCTTATGAATTCATTGATGTAAGCTTTATTCCTTGTAAGTAAAAAATACACAAAGCGTTTAGCTTGTCTTGGTCCAATACCTGGAAATTCAGAAAATATTTTGGTGAGTTTGTGAACGGTATCCATAAGGTAAATTTTAATTAAAACGCTACTGGATCTTTATTAGCATTTGGAGCGTCAAAATCCTTGAAGTCACTATTGTTGTCTATATCTAAGAAGGTAGATTTTGCAGAATCGAAATAGAGATCAACTTTTCCGGTCGGACCATTTCGGTGTTTTTCAATAAGAATTTCAGCCAGGTTAGTTTTTTCAGCTTCTTCTTTGTATTTATCTTCACGGTGAATAAACATAACGACATCGGCGTCCTGCTCGATAGAACCAGAGTCTCGAAGGTCGGATAGTCTTGGTCGTCCTCCACGTTGTTCCACGGCACGTGAAAGCTGGGAAAGGGCAATAACTGGGACATCAAATTCACGAGCTAAGTGTTTAAGAGAACGAGAAATTTCTGTCACTTGCTGAACAACGTTGTCGCTGCCTTTGCTTTGTACTGGAGCCATAAGCTGGAGGTAGTCTACAATAACAAGACCAATACCGTGTTCATTCTTGAGTCGTCGAATAACACCGCGCATTTTAAGGATATTGTTTGCTGGCTGATCATCAACGAAAATCGGTGCTTTAGAAAGTGGTTCCAAACAGTTTCGGATTTTTTCAAATTCGCTATCTAGAGTAAGTTTACCAGTACGAAGTTTCCAAGCGTCAACTCTTGATTGAGCGGCAATCATTCTGTCTACCAATTGTTGATTGGACATTTCCAGTGAAAAGATAGCAACAGGAATATTGTATTTAATGGCTGCATTTCTGGCAAAATCCAAAGCTAAGGAAGTCTTACCGCAAGAAGGTCGAGCTGCAAGAATAATTAAATCTGATTTTTGGAAACCTGAAAGTTTAGCATCAAGATCCTTAAAGCCAGTTGGAACACCTCGAAGTTCATCTTTGCTCTTGTGTAGTTTATCCAATCGGTCCATTGCTTCACCGAGGACATCTTTAAGTTGAACAAACTTATTTGAAGTGGCCCCTTGGGTAACTTCGTAAATTTTCTTTTCCGCCAAGTCGAGTAATGTGTGAAAATCTTCCGCCTCATCATAGCCCATAAGAGAGATATTTTCTGACGCCTCAATAAGTCGTCGCATAATCGCTTTCTTTTGAACAATTTCTGCATAATGTTCAGCGTTGGCAGAGGAGGGAACAATGTTAACTAATTCAGTCAGGTAACTCATATTACCAATTTGTTCTAATTGGTTTTTTTCTTTTAATCGTCCAGAAATGGTCAATAAATCAATCGGCTCGCTTTTCTGAAATAGGTCTGACATCGCTTCATAAATGATACGATGTTTTTCTGAATAAAAAGCTTCACTGCGAAGAATATCCATAATCTCATGGATAGCTTCTGGTCGAAGCATAATAGAACCCAAAAGGGCCTTCTCAGAGTCGAGGCTGTTTGGAGGTATTCTGATACCTGAATTTTTTGTTGCCATGTGAGCATTTTAACACAGCCATAAAAAATAGCGCAATTGATATTTATGGATAAAGTGTTATTAAGATGTGGATTGATTTTTAGCTATTATATTCAATCCAAAATATTAGAACAACTTGTTGCGAGATAATTTATTTTTTAGTATAAAATAGGCTGAATTTGTTAGTAAACAAATTCAGCCAGCTAGAATCTAAACGAAAAACAGACAAAAATAGATGATTCAGAGGCTCTTTGATAAGCCACTGAATTTTCAATGCCATATTGATTGGCATAACTGCCTATTTCTGAGTTTAAAAACCTACCCGGTAGAATAATAAAGTTAAATAAGGCAATTAATGTGACATTTTTGATCTTTTTCAAAAGAACTCCTTTCCGTATAATTTATGGCATTTATAGCATTTGTCACAAGTAAAGTCTATTAAAAAATATAGTAATTTAAATCTCCACCTGTGCGTCATTGCGAGTGAAACGAAACCAGACCGACAAAGTCATTCTGGCGGGCAATCCAGACTCGAGATAAAAACATCAGCCTAAAAGCCTGGATCGCTTCCCGTCACGCCATGCTTCGCGGCTAAAGACTGAGTCGTTCACGATGACAGAGAATGGTTTAAAAGAAGTTACTTTTCTGTAAGAATTTGACCTTCTGGAGTATCTTTTACTTCAAAACCCAGTGAAGAGATCTTATCTCTTAATTCATCAGACTTTTTCCAATCTTTCGAGTCACGGGCAAGTCTCCTTTCTTCTAATATTTTTGCAATCTCTTCTGGAATTTGAGTTGTCTTTTTCTCACCCTTCGTCATTTTCTTAAAGTCTAAACCTAATACTTTGTCAAAATCTAAAATAGTTGCCAATTTATTTTCATTCTCAAGGTTTGATTTTAACAATTCTTGCACAGTAGCCAAAGCCTTCGGCATGTTTAAATCATCATTGATATCAGCAATAAATTTATTTTTAAATTCTGAATCTATTTTTCCTATTTTTTCACCAAGATTACTTATTTTATGCAGTAAATTCTTGTAACCATTTTCAGCGGAAATAGCATTATCATCGCTCCATTCCATTGGTTTTCTATAGTGGACTGAAAGTGTCGCATAACGATAAGCAAGGGGACTAATATTTTTATTAACAAATTCTGTATCGATAGTCACTAGGTCACCGGCGCTTTTAGCCATTTTTCTGCCGCCCGTCATATTTAGGAAAGCGCCATGCATCCAGTAATTCACCCAAGGTTTTTTGCCAGTAGCGGCTTCAGTCTGTGCCAATTCATTTGTATGGTGTAGATTTACAAAATCAACCGCTCCACAGTGAATATCAAATTGCTCACCAAGGTATTTGACACTCATAGCCGAACACTCGATGTGCCAACCAGGAAAACCGATGCCCCATGGGCTCTCCCATTCCATTTGTCTTTTTGTATCTTTTGGTGAGAATTTCCATAAAGCAAAGTCAGTCGGATTCTTTTTTTCCAGATTAGCTTCAACTCTTGCTCCTTCTTTTAGTTCTTCCAGTTTTTGATGGGAGAGTTTTGTATAGTCGGATACTTTTGAGGTATCAAAATAAATACCGTCAGTTGTTTTATATGTAAAACCTTTTTTCTCCAAAGTTTGAATCATTTCAATTTGCTCCTTAATATTGTCAGTGGCTTTACAAAAAATGTCTGGATAAATTATATCCAATTTATTTAAGTCTTCTTTAAATGCCTTAGCATAAAATTCTGCAATCTCCCAAGCTGTTTTGCCTTCTTTCTTTGACTCTTTTTCAATTTTATCATCACCCATATCACGGTCTCCAGTAAGGTGACCAACATCAGTAATATTCATTACATGATTAACTTTATATCCGTTATAAGTCAAAACCCGTTTTAAAACATCTTCGAAAACATAGGTACGCATATTACCAAGATGAGGAAAACCGTAAACTGTCGGTCCACAAGTATACATGCCGACATTATTACTATTGATTGCCTTAAAAATCTCTTTTTGTCTGGAGAGTGTGTTATATAGATATAGGGGTAGTCGGTCTTCTTTGTTGAATAATGATTTAATGAAGTTCAGCATTTTTATAGATTGATAATTTAATGTGAATATTTAGAACCACCTTTGTATTTTAGCGACTATGAACAAAACTAAAGTAATGAGTATTTCGGTACCAACAATAAAGTACCAGTCATAACCAGTACCAAGAATTGGTGTAGAGGTTGTGTTCATCTGGAAAAAGCTTGTAATCACGGTAAAAGGTAGGGCGAAGAAAGTAAAAATTGTTAAGACTTTCATTGTCTGGTTCTGTTTTGTAGACAAAAGTGAGTCATTAGTGCTTCGGAGCTCTCTTAAAACGTCAGTAACGTTTTCCAAAATTTTAGATATTTTATAGTATTCGTTTATTATGTCTGACAATTCTAGTGCAAATCTATCGCCAAGCATTTTACCCCCTGATATTTTAAATGATTCTAGTATTTCTCCATGAGGAGTAATAATATGATTAAAGTTCACCAATTCTCGTCCAATTCTTGATAATTCAAAAACCATCTCTCTTTCCTTGCCTGAAAAAATATTTCTCTCTGCTTCTCTTAGTAAGTAATTTATTGAATCCAATTCTTCTGAAAGTGATTGATAAATAGTTTTCATCATCGAAAGAAACATTTCTCCTGATCCTATTTCACTTTCATCCTTGCTTAAAATTGAATTTACATCAAATATTTTTGCATACATTTCCATGGCATCGATCGTGTCATAACGGTTGGAAATAATGAAGTTCTTACCGATAACGAAGTCTATTTCCTGTCGTCGACTTTTACCGTGTGTGTGTTTGAATGCAGGGAAGTGTAGTACTAAATAGATGTAGTCTTTGTGTGTCGTGATCTTATCTTTAAAGGTCGGCAAAAGAATATCTTGAGCTACTTCTGGTTCTAGATTGAATTCCTCCATCATTTCGCGTGCTTCGTCTTTGGTTGGATTTTCAGAATCAACCCAGGTAACGGCTCGATAGTTTTGTTTTTTATACATTGGTTTCTTGCCTCACCATAATTATTATTTGGCGAAAGCGAATGAATTATTAATTTATAATATAATATATGTATTATAAACTATATTTAATTTGTGCGCTATTATCAAATATGCGATAATGTCCACATGAAAAATTTTTTTAATAAATATAAAATCGTTGTCGTTTTTATTCTTTTTATTGGCCTGGCCTTTACATTAGGAACTGTTTACGGAAAGGGTAATAATAACGAAAGTGGTATTTTATCTAAATTAAATATTGTTAACAATACTCTAGCTGCAAGTAGCACTGACCAAATCGATATGGCTCCTTTTTGGAAAGTGTGGAATTTATTGGATGAAAAATATGTCGCTACCAAGAAAAGTGATAAAAATATCAACAATCAAGACAGAATCTGGGGCGCAATTCAGGGAATGACCGCGTCTATGGGTGACCCATACACTGTATTTATGCCACCAAAGGAGGCCGAAGAGTTTTCTAGCAATATCAGCGGTAGTTTTGAAGGTGTGGGAATGGAAATTGGTTTAAAAAATAATACCCTAACGGTTGTGGCGCCACTCAAAGGTTCACCGGCTGAAAAGGCTGGTATAAAGACCGGAGATAAAGTGGTAGCGATTGACGGCGTTCCATCTGCAGATTTTTCTGTGGAAAAAGCGGTTAAATTAATCCGTGGACCAAAAGATACCAAAGTAAAAATTACTGTTATGAGAGAAAGTGCCACAAAGACTATTGATATAGAAATAACCAGAAGTATTATTGATGTTCCAACCGTGGATACCGAGATCAAGGGCGATGTATATATTATCAGGCTATATAATTTCTATGCCAACTCATCAAATGTTTTCAGAGATGCATTAAAGAGTTTTATTGATTCAGGAAAAACTAAATTAATTTTGGACTTAAGAGGTAATCCTGGTGGATATTTGGAATCGGCTGTGGATATGGCTAGTTATTTCTTGCCGATTGGAAAAACGGTAGTTAGAGAAGATTTTGGTAAGAATATCGATGAAGTGGTTTACCGAAGCAAAGGATATAATGTCTTCAATGATAATTTAAAAATGATTATTTTAGTCAATGAGGGTTCGGCTTCAGCTTCAGAAATTCTAGCTGGAGCTTTGCAGGAGAATGATAGGGCAAAACTTGTCGGGGTGAAAACTTATGGTAAAGGCTCTGTTCAGGAATTAATGCCAGTAACACCGACTACGTCTTTGAAAGTCACCATTGCACGATGGCTGACACCAAAAGGTAATTCGATCTCTGAAGCTGGTCTGACACCAGATTATGAAGTTAAATTGACTGATAAAGATTTGTTGGCTGGTAAAGATCCACAGCAGGATAAGGCACTAGAATTACTAAAATAAGGAATTAAAAGTCGGTCAAAAACTTAATTAGTCTTTGTCTGAATTAAGTCTTTTGACATACTTTTTGTAGTTCAAAAAGTAAAAATTATCCACTTTTGGTTAAGAAAATCTTTCGACATGTTTTTTCTAATATGAAAAAACAAGCCCCGCATCATAAGATAGATGCGGGGCTTTCCTCGATTACATAAGCAACCAAGGAATCACCAGAAGCAAAACCATAATGGTATTTACTCCCGGATATAGGCGATGTTCCAAACTCCATTTCTCGGCTGCGAGAAAGGATAAGAAGTTTGCAATCACCGCGCCAACGTTTGGAATGATCGGACTGCACTCAGGTGCTTTCCAAGTCATAATTGTAAACGGTATTGCTGCTATGACTCCAGCCGCGACTGCCATACACAGTGCCCATTTAGGTCCGTGTGTCAGCCAAAGCGAAATGCAAGCAATTACCAATATAGCCACAACCGTATCCATCATCGACCACTGGAATTTTCCCTTGAAGAGAAGAATTATAGTGATGGTGAGTGATCCGGTCGCATACATGATTGGAATTGACGGATTTGCTTTGTGCTTGATCATCGTAAAGGCTGATATCCAGCCAAGTGTTGACCAGAGCGCAAATGTTGATAGGGAAAGTCCTTCGCCGTTACCTCTGATTGTAGAAACAATCAGAATACCGTATGAGACAATCCCAATGAATACGCTCAAGTACGCCAAGTATTTTTTATTCAAGTCTACTCCTTATCTGTTTGAAATTAGTTTATATTAAAGAACAACAATACAATTATATCAAATTAATTATACTTTGTCAAATATAGAAAAGGCACATTCAACCTTCTAGTGCACCACTTAGGTATAATTAAGAAGTATGAAATACAAGCACTTTAGTATTGAAGAACGTGAGCTAATACAAGCAATGTGGTGGAAAAGAAAATCTATGAGAGATATAGCAAAGGTCTTAGGTCGATCTCACACATCAGTTTCAAGAGAAATGAGAAAGAATTTTCCTCTCGAACATAAGGTTTACACTCCCCGTTTAGCGCAAGAACGTGCAAAGTGGAGTACAAAACAAAGAGGAAGAAAGGGTCGTTTGAAAAGTGAAAAGATTAGAGCATATGTAATTAATCATCTGAAACGCCGGTGGTCTCCAGAACAAATATCATTAAGGATTGAGCTTGAACTAAATGAAAACATTTCTCATGAAGCAATATATCAATATATATATTCTCGAGTATGTGATGGTTCCAATCTAACAAAAACTGACATGGAAGACTTACGTCCGTATCTACGCAGGAGAAGAAGAATACGCAGGCCAAAAGGTGCCAGACGTTGTCAGCGAATATTTAAGCCCGCAGGGACGTCAATTGAGAAGAGACCTGATATTGTAAATGAAAGGAGAAGAATTGGTGATTGGGAGGGTGATACGGTTGAATCAAGAGATCATAAACCAGGTATCAATACTCTCGTAGAAAGAAAAACTGGATATGCGATGATTACCAGGCTTAAAAACAAAACTAGTTTGTCGACGATACAAGTTGTATCAAAAAGAATGCATGAATTGAAACTAAATTTTAAACATACGTTGACTTTAGACAACGGCCCTGAGAATCGTGACTGGGAAAGCTTCGAACAAAATACCGGAATGAAGATATACTTTGCTCATCCATACTGTTCAGGAGAGCGTGGTACTAATGAAAATACCAACGGGCTGATTAGAGACTATTTTCCAAAAAAAACAGACTTTGATACAATCACAGATGAAGAGATTCGTTTCGTCGAACGAGAACTCAACTGTCGACCAAGGAAAAGACTGAACGGCAGGACACCATTAGAAGCGATGAGTGGTGCACTTACTTGTTGAACTAACTAAAACCCGCACATGTGAGTGCGGGGTAGAGTAACACATTTGAGAATGTTACATCTTTTCGTGGATGATGACGGTGCCTTGTTGTATGCCCCAGGAACTTGATTCCTTGAAAGTATACGTTTCTGGTTCTTCATTCGGCTTCATTGGCCTGGTGAGATACCAGAGGCTCGAGTCATCTTTCCAGGTGATATTCATGAGCTTTTGTTTGGCCGGCAAATTGATTTCCGCAGTGCCGCCTCCACTTTTTGCCATCATTTGATCTGAACAGCCAGTAATTATTATCACAAGAAAAATACCAACTACTACATTAACAATGAACTTCATTTTTCTCCTTTCGTTTCAAGTAAACTATTCACTTGAAATTTTTACCATTATGGCAGAAAATGCCAATTTGTCAAGTCTATCTAATAACCCTGTTTTAAATTATATTATGAGCATTACTAATTAAATAAAAATATATGAAGATCATTCTATTGAAAGATACAAAAAAGGTTGGAAAAAAATACGAAATTAAAGATGTTGCCGATGGTTTTGCTGTAAACTCTTTGATACCAGGCGGTTTCGCTATAATTGCCAATGCCGGAAATATCAAGTTAATGGAGGGTAAGAAAGGGTCAGATTTAGCAAATAATGCTAAAACTGAAGCAGAGATAAGCAAAGCTTTAAATGATATTGGCGGAATGTCAATTGAAATCAAAGGCAAGATGAATGATAAAGGAAGTCTCTTTGCAGGTATTCATAAAGAACAGATTTCTGCAGAAGTTAAAAAGCAGAATGGAGCAAATATCCAACCTGAATATATTATCTTAGATAAGCCAATCAAAGAAGTCGGGGAGCATGCTATTAAAGTTAAAGTCGGGAATAAGGAAGCTCAGTTTAAATTGGTTGTAAAAGCAGAAAAGTAATTCAGGGAGTTTTAATTCTTATAAATGTTGTAAATATATAAATTGGTCAACCTGTTAGGTTGACCAATTTGTTATATATCATAATATTTTGTGAAATTAATTG
>Ga0118677_10001133_pt1 | contig 57113 bp, 54 predicted proteins | sample AliMusrvi5mmetaG_FD_86154 | JGI IMG/M metagenome (GOLD analysis project Ga0118677, IMG submission 86154)
TCCCTGCAGGGCGCTGCCGTTGACGGTGGGCGTACCTTGGTCAAAGCCTTGCAACACGAAGTCCCCGGCCTTGTTCGTGCCGTACAGCGAGTAGAAGTCGCCATTTTCCAACACCAGCATGACGAAGCTGTTGCCCCACGAGTCGGTGCCGGTCCTGGCACCCTCGGCCAAGTTGTTGGCGTCGGAGGCTGTTCCGCCTCCGCAGGCTGTCAACAGCACGGTCAGGCCAAGGCCGGTCAAAATTCCAAGGTGTTTGCGCATGCGGGGCTTTCGTGGGTCCGCGCTGCTCCTGAATGGGGCCGAATGGCAGCGCTGGTTCTGATGCCAAATGTATTGATTTGGCGAAACCATCGCGCGGCGGATTGTCCAGTGCAGAACTATTGCCTTGCGCCGACGTTCAAAAAAATTCGGACTGAGCTGCGCAGTACCATGCACTACCCATGCGCCACATTCCCCACCCATGCTAGACCACCGCGCCGTGGCCCTGCTGAGACCTGTCATGACGCTAGCGGCGCGCTTGCTGGCCCGCGCCGGTGTGGGTGCCAATCGCATCACCCTGCTGGGCTTTGGCATCGGCCTGGGCGCCGCGCTGGCCATCGCGCTGGGTGCGTTTCTGAGTGGCGCGGCGCTGATTCTGCTGTCGCGCCTGTGTGACGCTCTGGACGGCGCGGTGGCGCGGCAAACGCGGGCCACCGATGCCGGGGGCTTTCTGGACATTGTGCTGGACTTCATTTTTTACGCCAGTATTCCGCTGGCCTTTGCACTGGCCAAGCCCGACGCCAACGCGCTGGCCGCAGCGGTGCTGCTCACCGCCTTTATCGGCACCAGTTCAAGCTTTCTGGCCTTTGCTGCCTTTGCCACCAAGCGCGGCATGGCCAGCCTGGACTGGCCTGACAAGGCGATTTACTTCTTAGGTGGCCTAACCGAGGCTACCGAAACCCTGGCCTTGTTTCTGGCCATGTGCTGGTGGCCGCAGCACTTTGCGCCGCTGGCCTATGGCTTCGCAGGCTTGTGCGCCAGCACCACGATAAGCCGCATCTGGTGGGGCTGGAGGGCGTTTCAATGAAGGCCGCACGCTGGTGGCTGCTGACCTTGCTGGTGCTGGCCTTGCCGCTATTCTTTGGCCTGGACCTGGGTCGCTTTCTGACCCTGGACACTCTGCAGCAGCGGCACGCGGAGTTGGCGGATCTCTACCTGCGCCACCCGTGGAAATTGCGTGGCGGCTTCTTCCTGGTCTATGTCGCCATGGCCGGAACCTCGCTGCCCGGCGCCACCCTGCTGACCCTGGCAGGTGGTGCCGTATTTGGTTTTGGCTGGGGCTTGGTGCTGGTGTCATTTGCCTCCAGCCTGGGTGCCACCCTGTCGTTCTGGATGGCGCGCCTGCTGCTGCGCGAGCTAGTAGAAAGCCGCTTTGCCACACAGTTGGCGGAAATCAATGCCGGTGTGCAAAGAGCGGGGGGCTTGTATTTGCTGAGTCTGCGCCTGCTGCCGGTGGTGCCCTTCTTCCTGATCAATCTTGGCATGGGTCTGACCAAGCTGCGCACCTGGACCTTTTACTGGGTTAGCCAGTTGGGCATGCTGGCGGCAACGGCCGCCTATGTGAATGCCGGCACGCAGCTAGGCACACTGCACCGCCTATCGGATGTGGCCAGCCCTGCGCTGCTCGGCTCGTTTGCGCTGCTGGGAGTGTTTCCGCTCCTGGCACGCCGCGCTTGGAGGCATGTGGAAACGCGCCGGGTGTATGCGCGCTGGCGCGGCCTGCGACCCAAAAGGTTTGACCGCAATCTGGTGGTGATAGGCGCTGGCGCTGGTGGTCTGGTGAGCGCCTATATTGCCGCAGCCACCCGCGCCAAGGTCACGCTGGTGGAAGCCAAGGCCATGGGCGGCGACTGCCTGAACACCGGCTGTGTGCCCAGCAAGGCCATGATCCGAACGGCCAAGCTGGCGCAGCAAATGCGCCACGCTGATGCCTATGGCTTGAACCCGGTCGAACCAGGCTTTGATTTTCGAAAACTGATGCAGCGCGTGCAGCAAGTGATTGCCGATATTGCCCCGCACGACAGCATTGAGCGCTACACCGCCTTGGGCGTGGACGTGGTCCAGGGCCACGCCAAAATCACCAGCCCCTGGACGGTGGAAATTGCCTTGACGGGTGGCGGCACGCAGATTCTGAGCACGCGCAGCATCGTGATTGCTGCCGGTGCCCAGCCGGTGGTGCCGCCCCTGCCCGGCCTGACTGACGTGGGCTACGTCACCAGTGACACGCTGTGGGAACATCTTGCCACTCTGGACCATTTACCCAAACGCTGGGTGGTGCTGGGTGGTGGGCCGATTGGCTGCGAACTGGCCCAGGCCTTTGCTCGCCTGGGAGCCGAGGTCACACAGGTGGAAATGGCAGAACGCCTGCTGTTGCGCGAGGACGAAGAGGTGTCGGCCCTGACGCTGGCCGCGCTGCAGGCCGACGGTGTGCGGGTGCTCACCGGCCACCAGGCAGTGCGCTGCGAACTGCAAGGAGACAGCAAGCTGCTGGTGCTGCTGCACCAGGGCCAGGAACTGCACGTGGCGTTTGACCGCCTGCTCTGCGCCGTGGGCCGCGCTGCGCGCCTGAGCGGCTACGGACTGGAGGACTTGGGCATTGCCACCGACAAGACCGTCGTCACTGATGCGCAGCTGCGAACCGTTTACCCCAACATCTATGCCGCAGGCGATGTGGCCGGCCCCTACCAGTTCACCCATGTGGCTGCGCACCAGGCCTGGTTTGCCACGGTGAACGCGCTGTTTGGCGACTTCAAACGCTTTGCCGTGAGCTACCATGCGGTACCCCAGGCCACTTTTACCGACCCCGAAATCGCCCGCGTCGGTTTGAACGAGCGCGAGGCATTGGCGCAGGGCGTGGCCTATGAGGTCACCCGCTATGAAATCGGTGAGCTGGACCGCGCCATTACCGACAGCGCGGCGCACGGCTTCGTCAAGGTACTGACGGTGCCGGGCAAGGACCGCATTCTGGGCGTGTCAATCGTGGGTGCGCAGGCCGCCGAGTTGCTGGCCGAATACGTGCTGGCGATGAAACACGGACTGGGCCTGAAAAAAATACTGGCTACGGTGCACACCTACCCGACTATGGCCGAGGCCAATAAGGGTGCCGCCGGAGCCTGGCAGCGCGCGCACCAACCCGAACGCCTGCTGCGCTGGCTACAGAAGTTTCATGACTGGAGACGAGGATGAAGATGGACCCCGCCGGGCCGCCCCACCAGTTGCTGCTGCTGGGCGCCGGCCACGCCCATGTGCAGGTGCTGGCGCACATGGCGGGCTCGCCTTGGGCCAATGTGCGGGTGACGCTGATTGCGCCCTACGGCCGGCAGCTGTATTCCGGCATGGTGCCGGGCTTCGTGGCCGGCCATTACGCGCTGGAAGATTGCGTGATTCCGCTGGGGCCGCTGGTGCAGCGCAGCGGCATCCGCTGGCTGCAGCGCAGTGTGCGCGGCCTGGACGCACAGGCGCAGACGGTGACCTTGGACGATGGCAGCGTCCTGCCTTACGACTGGCTGTCGATCAACACCGGCCCGGTGCAAGACCGCGCGCTAATCGAACAGACCATGCCAGGCGCACGCGAGCACGCCCTGTTTATCCGCCCGATCGGGGCCTTTGGCGCGCTCTGGCCGCAGGTCGTGAAAATGGGCAGCACACGCCCGCTGCGCATCGCCATCATAGGCGCCGGTGCGGCAGGCATGGAGCTGGCCATGGCCATGCGGCAGCGCCTGCCCAAGGCGACCATCACCCTGGTGTGCGGCGCCACTCCCATTGGCGCGGGCTATGCCGAAGCCGTGCAGCGGCGCCTGAAGGCCGCCCTGGCGAACAGAAAAATCACCGTGCTGCAGGATCGTGCAGTGGCTGTGCGCGCTGGCGAATTGAGCCTGGAGAGCGGCGCCAGCCTGGTCTGTGACGTGCCGCTGATCGCCATCGGTGCGCAAGCCCCAGCTTGGCTTCAACCCAGCGGGCTGGCGCTCGACGCGCAGGGCTTTGTAGCAGTTGACGCCTGCCAGCGCTCCACCAGCCACCCGCAGGTATTTGCTGCGGGCGATGTCAGCAGCCGCATGGATCGCAGCCTGGCGCGCAGCGGCGTCTACGCGGTGCGGGCAGGCCCGGCCCTGGCCATGAATCTGGCCGCCGCCGTTGCCGGGCTGCCACTGACCGAACACCAGCCGCCCGAAAATACTCTGAACCTGATTTCCTGCGGCGACCGCTCGGCAATAGCCAGCTGGGGCAGGCACGGTGCGCAGGGCCGCTGGGTCTGGTGGCTCAAGGACTGGATTGACCGGCGCTTTCTGCGCCGCTACCGTCAGACTTCAGGCTGAGCGACACGCCTGCGCCTGCCGCGTTACGGCGCGCCTTGATAGCCTTCCACGTGCTGGCCGAGCCGGGCCAATGTCCATTTTGTAGCGGCAAAACCGATGGGGCTGAGCGACAATGCAGCATGAAGTTGCTGTCACAAATCTGGTTCCTATTGCGGCTGGAGGCTCGAGCCTTCGCGCGCCATCCCAAGCTGATTGCGGCGACGCTGGCGGTGGCCTTGGTGCCGGCGCTGTACGCCTTTATTTACCTGTCCAGCGTGTGGGATCCGGCGTCGCGCATAGGCGCATTGCCAGTCGGCTTGGTCAATTTGGACCAGGGTGTGGAATACCGCGGTCAGGTGTTCAATGCGGGCTGGGAAGTGGCCGCCGCCCTGCGCAAAAAACACAGCTTCGGTTTCCGGGACTTTGACAACGAAGCCGATGCACGTCAGCAGGTGCGTTTGGGGGCGATGGCCTTTGTGCTGATCATTCCGCGCGACTTCAGCTCCAACGCCATCCCCGGCCACGAGGCCGGTGCCGGCAAGCTGGTGGTTTACACCTCGGAAGGCAACAACTTCGAGAGTGCCCTGCTGGCGCGCAACTTTGCCCGCGAACTGGGCCACGATGTGAACGAAAGCCTGAACGAGCGGCGCTGGAAGCTGGTGCTGCTGAGTGCAGCCGGCTCGCAACGCAGCGTGGAGAGGCTGCGCGACGGGGTCGACCAACTGCGCACGGGAGCCCGCGAACTTGGCCGTGGGTTGGTGCCGCTGGTCAACGGCGCACACCAGACCGCCGCCGGCTCGCAACGCCTTAACAGCGGCGTGGACCAGCTCAACGGCGGGATGCGGCAGTTGTCTGCGGCCCTGCGCACCATGGAGGCCAAACGCCCCCTCAATAGCGATCTGGACCGATTGAAAAGCGGCGCCGAGGAACTGGCGGCAGGCCACGCGGAACTTGCCAAGGGCTTGACCAGCTTGCAGGCCGGCAGCCAGAGCATCCATGGCAGTGTCAGCAGCTTTAGAGACCAGGCTCGCGACAGCATTCTGGTGTCGGCCAAGGTCAGCGACAACCTCGACCTGCTGCTGGACGGTGTGGCGCAACTCGACACCGGGCTGCATGCGGCCACCGAGGCGCAGGGCAAGCTGAGCGAGGGTGCACAGACGCTGAGCAGCAGCGTGGGGGCGCTCACCTCCGGTGTGCGTGCCATCAACCAGGGGCTGCGCAGCATGGTGCAAAAGCTACCCGACGACAGCCTGCTCGATGAACTAGACCGTGGCACGGATACGCTAGTGAGTGGCACCACCGCCCTGGCGGACGGAACGGTCACGGCCAAGCGGGGCGTGGATCGTTTGAGCGCCGGTCTGGACCTGCTGGCGGACTCGCTCCCCGCCAACGTGGACAAACCCGATGGCAGCGCCCAGGGCCTGGCCAACTCGGTCAGCCCGGTGGTGGAGGTGGCGGCACCGGTGCCCAACAGCGGCAGCGGCTTTGCTCCCAACATCATTCCGGCAGCCCTGTGGCTGGGTGCGGGTGTGGCCGCCTTTCTGATCCACGTGCGGGTGCTGCCCAAACCGGCACAAAAATTCAGCGGTCCCGCCAAGCTGCTCGGCAAGATTGCCATTCCCGTGCTGATCGTGCTGGCGCAGGCGGCCATAGTCTATGTCACGGTCGTGTGGGGCCTGCATCTGCGGGTGGACAGGGCTGACCTGTTCATGATGGCACTGGGACTGTCGTCGGTCAGCTTTTTGGCCATCGTGATCGCGCTGACCCGCATGCTGGGCGATGCCGGCAAGGCGCTGGCCATGATCTTTCTAGCGGTGCAACTGTCCAGCTCAGGCGGCATTTTGCCAGTGGAACTCAGCGGCACCCTGTTCAGCGAAATCAGCCCCTGGTTGCCGCTGACTTGGGTCGTGCGCGCCATGAAGATCAGCATGTTTGGTGCCTATGGCGGCGCATGGCAACACCCCATGCTGGTGATCGCGTCCACTTGCGCTATCGCCCTGGTCAGCGCCTGCTGGCTGGGCCGCTGGCGCTATGTGCGGCCCTCCGCCATGCGACCCGCTGTTGATTTTTGACCGCCAGTGGCAAACAGTCATAATCCCTACTTGCTAGAGGTGCCACCGTCGGTGGCTGAGAAATACTCTTACAACCTGATCTGGGTCATGCCAGCGTAGGGAAGCACGCTTCACTGCAGCCGCATGGTCTATTTCTACAAATAACAGGATGACCATGACCGACTTGCTTTCCCCTTCCGACATCTGGGCCGACATCAGCGCCGTGCGCAACCAAAGCCCGCTGGTGCACAGCATCACCAACTTTGTGGTGATGAACCTCAACGCCAATGTGTTGCTGGCCGCCGGCGCATCGCCGGTGATGGCCCATGCCCACGAAGAGGTGCAGGCCATGGCCGGCATCGCACAGTCGCTGGTGCTCAACATTGGCACGCTCGAACCCTATTGGATCGAGAGCATGCGCCTGGCCCTGCTAACCGCCAGCCAACGCGGCATCCCCACCGTTCTAGACCCGGTGGGTGCCGGTGCCACCGCTTACCGCAATGCCAGCATCGAGCTGTTGCTAAACACCGCCTCCCCCACCGTCATCCGCGGCAACGGCTCCGAGATCATGAGTGTGGCCGGTGCCAATGTGCAGACCCGTGGCGTGGACAGCGGCGCTGCTGCCAATGACGCGCTGGGCTCGGCCCGCGCCCTGGTGGGACGCACCAGTGGTGTGGTCTGCGTAAGCGGTGCCACCGACCACATTGTGGACAACCAGCGCTGGGCGCTGCTGGCCAACGGCCACCCCTGGATGACCAAGATCACCGGCGTGGGCTGCTCGGCCACCGCCTTGATTGGCGCCTTCTGCGCAGTGCAGCCCGACGCCTGGCGCGCGACCGTTTCGGCCATGGCGCTGATGGGCGTGGTGGGTGAGGTGGCGGCCGAAAAAGCCGTGGTGCGCAAGCAGGGCGTAGGCAGCATGCAAGTGCTGATGCTGGACGAACTGCAGCTGCTGGACCAGGCCACGTTCGAGGCGCGTCTGAAGATGGAATTCAAGCCTTGGTAGACAGCGCTTGCACTGGCGTACGTTGGGGCCGTGAACCCCTGCTTGCTGCGCTGCGCCTGTACCTGGTGACCGACCAGCCCAGCCTGAAGGGCCGCAGCTTAGTCGACGTGGTGCAAGCTGCGGTGCGAGGTGGAGTCACTTGCGTACAGCTGCGCGAGAAGCATGCCAGCAGCCGCGACTTTTATGCGCAGGCCGTGGCACTGATGAACCTGCTCGCGCCACTGAATATTCCGCTGATCATCAACGACCGATTGGACATTGCTCTGGCCTGCGGCGCGCAAGGCGTGCACCTGGGTCAGAGCGATCTGCCGGTGCAGGCCGCGCGCAAACTGCTGCCGCCCGAAGTGTTTATCGGCTGGTCGGTAGAGAGCATGGAAGATGTGGAGCTGAGCGCCACTCTGCCGCTGGACTACCTTGGCGTGAGCCCGGTTTTTGCCACACCGACCAAGACCGACACCGCCACACCTTGGGGTCTTGAGGGCTTGCGGCGTATCCGTGCCGCGACCGAGCTTCCGCTGGTCGCCATTGGCGGCATCCACCTGGGCAACGCGGCTAGCGTGATGCAGGCCGGTGCCGACAGCCTGGCCGTGGTCAGCGCCATCTGCTCGGCCGACGACCCGCGCGCGGCCAGCCAACAGTTGAGAAAGTTAATCGATGCCCACTGACACCTTGCCCCCGGCCCTGCCCCCTGTCTTGTCCTTCAGCTACCCCCGCGTGCTCAGCATTGCGGGCTCCGACAGCGGTGGTGGCGCGGGCATTCAGGCCGACATCAAAACCATGAGCGCGCTGGGCTGCTACGGCATGACGGCCATCACGGCGCTGACCGCGCAAAACACCTGCGGTGTGCGCAGCATCCATGGCGTGCCGCCGCAAATGCTGCGCGACCAAATTGACGCTGTGCTGGATGACATAGGCGTGGACGCGGTCAAGATTGGCATGCTGCATTCGCCAGACATTGTGCAAACAGTGGCCGAGGCGATTGAGCGCCATGCGCTGCCGAACGTGGTGTTCGACCCAGTGATGGTGGCCACCAGCGGCGCGGTGCTGATTGATACCAGCGCGGTGGACGTGCTGGTGCGCGAACTGTTCCCACGTGCCGTGCTGATCACGCCGAATCTGGACGAAGCGGCCTTGTTGGTGCAGCGGGCCTTGCATACCGAGGTCGACATGGAAGCTGCGGCCACCGAGCTTTTGGCCATGGGTGCGCAGGCGGTGCTGGTCAAGGGTGGGCATTTACAGGGCGAGGTGGTGAGCGACCTGCTGGCGCTACGCAGTGGCGAAAAAATCTGGATGCGGGATGCACGCATCCACACACCCAACACGCATGGCACGGGTTGCACGCTGTCGTCAGCGATTGCATCCTATCTGGCGTTAGGGCAAGGGCTACAGCAGGCGGTGCAGTCGGCGCGCGTCTACATACGCGGCGCACTGCAGGCGGGTTCGAAGGTACGAACCGGCAAAGGTGGCGGGCCACTCAACCACGGTTTTGCGCCGCAGGCCATGGTGCGCAAACCGCTGTAATTTCCGACTGGCTTTGCGCTCGTGAGAGCATGAAGACACTTCTGGACTCAGGCCGCCATGCAATGGGTATTGGCTATTCCGTTCATACGCACCAGCATCGCTGGCAGCGGCGTGCAAAAAGCAGCTGCTCCGACTTATCCCCGCTTGCGTGTAACGACAGCCAACACTCCGGTGAGCAGCAGCGTCGGCAAGGTCGCACCCCATTGCGGCGCCCAGTTGGTCAGGGCCTGAAACACGGCAATGCCAACGATCCAAATTCCGGCGGCCAGGTAATCCACCTTCACCCAAGGAATGGATGAACTGGTTGAGCCAAAGCCGAGTCTGCCCAAAATCACGCCATACAGCGGCACAAACACCGAGCTCAGAATCAGCAGGAACGGCTCCAGACCGCGCATCGGCAGTACCAAGGCCAGACCGGTACACAACACGGCCAAAGCCATGCCCCAGGTGCGGATCGAAACCTTGGGCAAGATGCTGTGACTGGAAACTGCGCCCGAGTACACATCGCCATAGGCGTTGTCGATCTCGTCCACCAGAATCAGCGACAGGGCGATCAGCCCGCCCTGCGCCAACAACAAAGTATTGACCAGGTCGGCGTCAGGCGCCGAGACGCTGGCCACCATCACGCCCAGGGCGTAGCACCAGATATTGGCTACGGCGAAGCCGATCCAGGTCCCAGAAAAGGCGCCCTTACCGCTCTTGCCAAAACGCGCGTAATCGGCGACCAGCGGCAACCAGGACACCGGCATGGCAATCACCAGATCCATGGCCGAGAGCAGGCCCATGCTGCCATCACCGGCACGCGCCATAAACACGCCCCAGCCACCGGCCTGCACCTTGGCGCCAAACTGCCAACTCAGCCACAGCAGCGAGGCGATCACCAGCGGCAGTCCATAACGGCCAATGATCTTGCGCACCAGTTGCGTCATGGAACCCATCAAGAGCAGCGTCAGCACCGCGCCCCATAGCAGGGTGGTGGCCGCGTTGCCCGCCACAGTGTCGAGCGACAGACCAAAAGACTGCTTGCCAATGGCGGCCGTGCCGTCGCGCATGATGACCAACTCAAAGGTGGTCCAGCCAATCAGCTGCGCAATATTCAAGAGCACCGGCAATCGGGCGAACAGGCTGCCATAGGTCTGGTGCATCAGGCCGGCGCTGGTCAGGCCGGAGTCTGCGCCGAGTTTGGCGGTCCAGGCCAGCAGGCCGGCGCCCACGGCGGTGCCCAGGGCAATGGCCAGGGCTGCGTCAAACGTGCCGACTGCAGGCACCAAGTAGGCGCCCATTTGCATAACCAAGAGACCCACCCCCAGGCTGAACCAGAGGGATGCATGTTCGTGCCAACTGAAAACCCGCTCTGACGCGGGCAGACTGATTAATGCTTGATTTGTGGCGGTTGCTGTACCGCTGTGTGACGTTGCCATTCCATTGCTCCATGCAAAAGTGTGGCAGGTGGGCTGAATCCGAATAGCGCAGTGCCTTGAGAAAAAGCACGGCGCCGATATGGATTTGCTTCCCTGCGCGAGGATTACCTCAATCAGGTTCAAAGGGACTTTCTCAGTCGGCTTGCTTGCGCAAATCAACACCCCTAGCGAATGTGTTCGGTTAAAACACAGGCGTATTGTAGGCGCGCTACGCACCGGGCCCTTGAAACCAAAAAAAACGGCCGCATTATTAGCACTCAGATCAGACGAGTGCTAACATCGCCGACTGAAGCTTGAATGGGTGCCGACTGATTGCGGTCGACACCTTGTTTTTTTACCTCTGTTTCGAAATCAAGGAGATTCCTCATGAAACTGCGTCCTCTGGCCGACCGCGTAATCGTTAAACGCGTTGAAAGTGAAACCAAAACAGCCTCCGGCATCGTCATCCCTGACAACGCCGCTGAAAAGCCTGATCAAGGCGAAGTGCTGGCAGTTGGCCCCGGCAAGCGCAATGACAAGGGCGAAATCGCCGCTCTGACCGTCAAGGTTGGTGACCGCGTTTTGTTCGGCAAGTACTCTGGCCAGACCGTCAAGGTCGATGGCGATGAGCTGTTGGTCATGAAAGAAGACGATTTGTTTGCTGTTGTCGAGAAGTAATTTCTCCACGCATACCAAGTCACTTTTAAATCTTTAAATTTCTGGAGTCATAAACATGGCAGCAAAAGACGTAATTTTCGGCGGCGAAGCCCGCGCACGCATGGTTGAAGGCGTGAACATCCTGGCTAACGCAGTCAAGGTGACACTGGGCCCCAAAGGCCGTAACGTGGTTCTGGAGCGCTCTTTCGGCGCGCCCACCGTGACCAAGGACGGTGTGTCCGTGGCCAAGGAAATCGAACTCAAAGACAAGCTGCAAAACATGGGTGCGCAGATGGTCAAGGAAGTTGCTTCCAAGACTTCTGACAACGCGGGCGACGGCACCACCACTGCTACCGTGCTGGCACAAGCCATCGTGCACGAAGGCATGAAGTACGTGACCGCCGGCATGAACCCCATGGACATCAAGCGCGGTATCGACAAGGCTGTTGAAGCCCTGATCGCCGAACTCAAAAAAGCTTCCAAGCCCACCACCACCTCCAAAGAAATCGCGCAAGTTGGCTCCATCTCCGCCAACAGCGATGTCTCCATCGGTGACATCATTGCCAACGCAATGGACAAGGTCGGCAAAGAAGGCGTGATCACTGTGGAAGACGGCAAGTCTTTGCAAAATGAACTCGACGTCGTCGAAGGCATGCAGTTTGACCGCGGCTACCTGTCGCCCTACTTCATCAACAACCCAGAAAAGCAATCCGCTCTGCTGGACAACCCGTTTGTGCTGTTGTTCGACAAGAAGATCAGCAACATCCGTGACCTGCTGCCTACCCTGGAACAAGTTGCCAAGGCCGGCCGTCCGCTGCTGATCATTGCTGAAGATGTCGAAGGCGAAGCCCTGGCAACTCTGGTGGTGAACACCATCCGTGGCATCCTGAAGGTTGTGGCTGTCAAGGCTCCTGGCTTTGGCGACCGTCGCAAGGCCATGCTGGAAGACATCGCCATCCTGACCGGTGGCAAGGTGATCGCTGAAGAAATCGGCCTGACCCTGGAAAAAGTGACTCTGGCTGACCTCGGTTCCGCCAAGCGCATCGAAGTGGGCAAGGAAAACACCATCATCATCGACGGCGCTGGTGCTGCTGCTGACATCGAAGCCCGCGTCAAGCAAGTTCGCGTGCAAATCGAAGAAGCAACTTCCGACTACGACCGCGAAAAACTGCAAGAGCGCGTGGCCAAACTGGCCGGCGGTGTTGCCGTGATCAAGGTGGGCGCTGCCACCGAAGTCGAAATGAAAGAGAAGAAAGCCCGCGTTGAAGATGCACTGCACGCTACCCGCGCTGCCGTGGAAGAAGGCATCGTGGCTGGTGGCGGTGTGGCTCTGCTGCGCGCCAAGCAAGCTGTGGGCGAAATCAAGGGTGCCAACGCTGACCAAGACGCCGGCATCAAGCTGGTGATGAAAGCCATCGAAGCTCCCCTGCGCGAAATCGTTTACAACGCAGGCGGCGAAGCCTCTGTGGTGGTGGCTGCTGTGTTGGCCGGTTCGGGCAACTACGGCTTCAACGCTGCCAACGACACCTACGGCGACATGATCGAAATGGGCATTCTGGACCCCACCAAGGTGACCCGTACTGCGCTGCAGAACGCTGCCTCCGTGGCATCTTTGATGCTGACGACCGAGTGCATGATTGCCGAGTCTCCCAAGTCTGAGTCCGCTGGCGGCGGCATGGGTGGTGGTGATATGGGTGGGATGGGTGGTATGGGCGGCATGGGCATGTAATGGCTCGCCTTGCCTGACGACCTACAGCGTCGTTGTTTGGGCTGGCCGTAGCGCTGCTACTGTCTGCGCCCAAACGCCTAGCTGTAGGCCGCCATGCCGCGTTGGAGTGACGTTGTGTTGCTCCTGCAAAAAACAAAACCCCGCTGGGCTTGCCTTGCGGGGTTTTGTTTTGGGTGCTCGGTTTGGGACGCCTTGCTCAGTGGTAGTCGTCTTCGCGCTGGTGACGAATGGCACCGATGATCACGGTTTGGCTGTCAACGATTTCGAACAGGGCCACATAGCCTGAACTACCGAACGGGATTACCAGTTCACGCACAAAGGGGCTGCTGCCGGACTTGCGACAGGCAAAAGGGAATGACTGCAGGAAGGCGATTCCGTTTCTTATCGCTTGCAGCGCCCGGTCCGGGATATCCAGATCACCGGCATCTCTCTCGAGTTCACGTTGTAGCGCGAAGTCATACAGGCGCTCCAAATCATCAAGGGCGGCAGGACTGAATTCAACCAAATACTTCATCGTGCGCGCTGCGCCTTGGCCTGTCTTGCTACGAGCAGTTTGGCTTCCAGTTTGGCGAGCACCACCTCGGCGGGAATACCGTTTCCGACGCGCTTGGTCTCCTCAATGGCAGCCATTCCACGTCGGATAAATTCCACCTGGTTCTTGCGCCGCGCGACTGTTTCACGGATGGCACTCTCGACAAATACGGAAAGCGATTCGCCCGGCGCCAGCACACCTTCAACTTCTGTCCGAAATTCGGGTGCGACGCGTATGGGTGGGATAGTGGCGGTTTTCATGACCGCATCGTATAGCAAATGCGATGCAAAGAAAAGCATGTTTCTGCACGGCGCTTACTGCAATCGATTGGAACCGCACACGACCACGCCGGCCTACAGTTTATTCAGGTCCAGCTTCTTGCGCGCCGTGAGTGCCGCCGCGCGCACAAAGCAGCTGTCCTCGTGGTCGTTGACCAGGCCCATGGCCTGCATAAAGGCGTACATGGTGGTGGGGCCAACAAACTTCCAACCGCGTTTTTTCAGGTCTTTTGACAGCGCCAGGGACTCTGCGCTTTGGGTCATGCCGCGCAGGGTTTCGCGGGTGATGTGTCGTGGGCGTGACGCCGCTGTGGGCTCGAATTTCCAGAAATAGGCGGCCAGCGAGCTTTCGGACTCCAGCAACTTCTCGGCGCAGCGGGCGTTATTGATGGCAGCCTCAATCTTGCCGCGATGCCGCACGATGCCGGCGTCAAGCATCAGGCGTTCAACGTCCTTATCGTCAAAGCGCGCAACTTCAGTCCAATCGAAGTGCGCAAAGCCGGCGCGAAAGCTCTCACGTTTCTTGAGGATGGTGATCCAGCTTAGGCCCGCCTGAAAACCTTCCAAACAAATTTTTTCAAACAGCCGCCGGTCATCCGTCACCGGAAAGCCCCATTCGCTATCGTGGTAATCGCGGTAGAGCTGCGAGCCATCGACCCAGAAACAGCGGGCGGGCTCCGGTGCAGCTTCAGTTGTCATAGCCCGAACTGCTGATGCAGGGTATTGGCCAGAGTCTGCGGCTCTGTCAGGTGAATGCCTGTCCAGCCCAGGTCCTGCGCCGCCTGCACATTGGCGCTCATATCGTCGATAAAAACGATGCTCTCAGAAGGCAATTGGTAGCGGTCTTGCAGCAATTGGTAAATGGCCGGATTGGGCTTGCTTAAATTCACATCGCCGGAAAAGATGCCACCGTCAAAGTGTTGCAGGAAGGCGTGCTTTTGCTCCAGTTCACGCGCATAAGGCCTTGGCATATTGGAGAGAAAGTACAAGCCGACAACGCCCTCGCCCGCCTGCCGTTTGCCATGCAGCGCCTTCAACACAGCGATCGTCTCGTCCATTGGAGCCAAGCGCTCACCAATGCCTTGCACCAAGCGCTGCACGGCATCCCGATCCAGATCCAGGCGGCCGGACAGCCGCTGCACCACCGCGTCCATCTCCAGTAGGCCACGGTCAAAGTCGTGCCAATCTTCGTGGCCGAACATGTCGATTGCCAGCTGCTGTGCCTGGGCCGGCGTTGCCGCGCGATCCGGAAAAGTTTCGGCCACTATTTCTGCGGGGCGCCAGGCAAACAACACCGCACCAAAATCAAACACCACATTCATGCTTGCGTACCTTCCAAGGAGAGCATCAGGCACGCAAGCGTGCAAGCAGGCCTGCGGTTGAACCATCCAGACCGGTAGCGTCGCCGTTGCTCAGGCGCGCCTCGATGTCCTTGGCCAACACCTTGCCCAACTCCACACCCCATTGGTCAAAACTGTTGATGCCCCACAGGCTGCCGCTGACAAATACGCGGTGCTCCTGCAAGGCGATCAGTGCGCCCAAGGCTGCGGGTGTCAAATCGTCCAGCAACAGGAAGGTGCTGGGACGGTTGCCCGGAAAGTGCTTGTGGCCGCCTGTATCCACCTTGCCTGTCATCAGCGCTTGCGCCTGCGCCAGCACATTGGCCAACAACAGCGGCTGGTGCCCTGGCAGGGAGTGACGCGCCTTCTTGACCGCCACGAATTCCAGCGGCACCACGTCGGTTCCCTGGTGCAGCATCTGAAAGTAGGCATGCTGGCCGTTGGTGCCAGGCTCGCCCCAGAGCACGGGCGAGGTGCCAAACGGCAGGGTCGCACCCTCGCCGTCAACGCGTTTGCCGTTGCTTTCCATTTCCAGCTGCTGCAAATAGGCCGGCAGGCGACGCAGCGCGCTGTGATACGGCGCAATGCTGCGGCTGGTGAAGCCGTGGAAGTTGCGGTACCAGACGTCCAGCAGCCCCAGGCGCACCGGCAGGTTTTGCGCAAGCGGCGCCGTGCGGAAATGCTCGTCCATGGCGTGGGCACCGGCCAGGAATTCGCGAAAACCCTCAGCGCCTATGGCAATCGCCAGCGGCAGGCCGATGGCCGACCACATGGAATAGCGCCCACCCACCCAGTCCCAGAAGCCAAAAGTGGTGGTGATGCCAAAGGCATTGGCCGCCGCCACATTGGTGGTGAGTGCTGCAAAGTGGCGCGCCGTGTCCGTTCCGCCCTGCTGTGCGAACCAGGCCTTGGCCGAGTGCGCATTGGTCATGGTCTCTATGGTGGTGAAGGTCTTGCTGGCGATCAGGAACAGCGTGCTTTCCACCTTCACCTTGCTCAGTGTGGCAGCCAGTTCGTGGCCATCGACATTGCTGACGAAATGCACGCGCTTGCCACTGTTGGCAAAGGCATCCAGCGCAAGCACCGCCATTTGCGGCCCCAGGTCCGAGCCGCCGATGCCGATGTTCACCACGTCGGTGATCTTGCTATCGGCGCGCACGCTCTCGGCATAGGCCAACATGGCGTCCAGCGTCTCGTGCACCTTGGCCAGCTCGGTGCTGCGATGGCTGCCGTCATTGCCGACTTCGGGCGGCGTGCGCAAGAGCACATGCCAGACCTCGCGGCCTTCGGTGTGATTGATCTTCTCACCCGCGAACATGGCATCGCGGTGCTCGGCCACGCCGCTTTGGCGCGCCAGGTCCATCAGCAACGCCTCAGAAGCCGCATCGATGCGGTTCTTGGACAGGTCGGCGAACACATAAGGTGCGCTTTGGCTGAAACGTTCAAAGCGCTGGCTGTCCTGCGCAAAGGCTTCGCGTAGATCAAAGTCCTTGCCACTTGCGTCAAAGGCGGCTTGCAGTGGGGCCCAGGCGGGCGTGCGATCACATCTGGTTCTTGCCATTTTTTTATGCTCCCAGCAGCAGCTTGTCGAGCTTGAGCGCATCCACGCAAAAGCCGCGAATGCCTTCGGCCAGCTTCTCGGTGGCCATAGCGTCCTCGTTGAGCGCGAAGCGGAAGCCCGCCTCGTCGTAGCTCACATGCTGCAGGTCCAGCGCCTGTGCACGGCTGGCTTCCAGCGCCTGCGTCAGCGGCGCATCGCTGGCGGCCAGGCCGGCCAGCAGATCGGGGCTGATGGTCAGCAGGTCACAACCGGCCAGGGCCGTGATCTGGCCCACGTTGCGAAAGCTGGCACCCATCACCTCGGTGGCAATGCCGAACTTCTTGTAGTAGTTGTAAATTTGCGCGACCGACTGCACGCCGGGGTCATTCGCGCCGGCCTTGTCCGCCTCCACCCAGGACGCGCCCGCAGTCTTTTTGTACCAGTCGTAAATGCGGCCTACAAAGGGGGAAATCAGTTGCACCTTGGCCTGGGCGCAGGCCACGGCTTGGCTGAAGGAAAACAGCAACGTCAGGTTGGTGTGTATGCCACGGCGCTCCAGTTGCTCAGCGGCCTGAATGCCCTCCCAGGTGGATGCCACCTTGATCAGCACCCGGTCTATATGAATGCCTTCTGCCTGGTACAACTCGATCAGGCGCTCGCCGCGCGCCACCGTGGCTGCGGTGTCAAAGCTCAGGCGGGCGTCCACTTCGGTGGAGACGCGCCCGGGGATGATGGACAGGATCTCGCAACCAAAGCGCACGATCAAGCGGTCCATGATCTCATCCAAAGGGCGGCCACGGTACTGGTTGACGGTGGCGCTCAGCAAGGGCGCGTATTCGGCCTTCTGCACCGCCTTGAGAATCAGCGAGGGATTGGTGGTGGCATCCTGGGGTTTGAAGGCGTCCAGTTGCTTGAAGTCACCGGTGTCGGCCACCACGGTGGTCCATTGTTTCAATGCGTCGAGTTGGTTCATGGTTGCGAGGTCCATTTAAAAAGTCACTTGAATTATCAATGAAACAAAGTTACATTACAACGTCGATATTTATGTAACTTCAAATCATGAGCTTTGATCTTGTACTGTTTGGTGGAACCGGTGACCTGGCCTGGCGCAAGCTCATGCCAGCCTTATTCCAGGCCTTTCGCCACGGCACATTGCCCGAGGGCGGACGCATTATCGGCGTCGGTCGTGACGACTTGGGCAATGAAAAATACCGCGAACTGATTCGCGCGCGCTTTGACAATGTGGAGCTTTCCAAGCGCCCCAGTGCCGAGGAGTTTGCGCGCTTTGCCGCCATTCTTGAATTCGTGCGCATGGACCTGTCCAAGCCAGACGACTATGCGCTGCTGGCCAATTCGCTGAATGCGCGCAATGCCGACACCGTGGTCATGTATGTGGCCACCGCGCCGGCCCTGTTCACCACAGTCTGCGAGCAACTGGCCGCGGCCGGGCTGAATACGCCCAAGACACGCGTGGTGCTGGAAAAACCGTTGGGCCACGACCTGGCATCCAACCGCGCCATCAACCACACGGTGCGCCAGTTCTTTGAAGAGCGTCAAATCTTCCGCATTGACCATTACCTGGGCAAACCGGCGGTGCAAAACCTGTTTGCGCTGCGCTTTGGCAACGCCTTGTTCGAGCCGCTGTGGCGCCGCGAGCACATTGCCAACATCCAGATCAGCATTGCCGAAGACCTAGGCGTGGAAAGCCGTGGCGCCTTTTACGAGGGCACCGGCGCGCTGCGCGACATGGTACAAAACCACGCGCTGCAACTGCTGTGCGCCATCGCCATGGAGCCGCCCATCAACGCCCATGCCGATGCCATCCGCGACGAAAAGCTCAAGGTGTTGCGCTCGCTCAAACCCTGGACCAAGGAGACACTGACGCAGGACGTGATCCGCGGCCAATATTCCGCCGGCAACAGCGGCGGCATCAAGGTGCCCGGCTACCGCGAAGAAGTAGGCGTCAGCCCCAACAGCAACACAGAAACCTTTGTCGCCTTGCGCGCCGAGATTTCCAACTGGCGCTGGGCCGGTGTGCCGTTCTACATCCGCACCGGCAAACGCCTGGCCGGACGCGAGGGCAGCATCGTCATCAACTTCCGAGCCACGCCGCACGCCATCTTCAACTCCAACACCAATGTGGCCAACAAGTTGGTGATCCACCTGCAGCCCAAGGACGGGCTGGAGCTGCACCTGCTGGCCCAGGGTCAGGCCAACCGCAACGTCAAGGCCGCCTCGCAAACCCTGGCGCCGGTGCAGCTGGACCTGGACTTTGACAAGCGCTTTGGCTCCGAGCGCGTCGGTGCCTATGAGAGATTGCTGCTCGACGTGATCGATGGTCGCCTGAACCTGTTTGTGCGCAGCGACGAACAGGAAGCCGCCTGGCGCTGGGTCGAGCCCATGATCGAGCACTGGAACAGTGACCCGCAAGGCCCGCGCCTGTATGCCGCCGGAACCTGGGGCCCCAGCGCCTCCAGCGCCATGATTGCCCGCGACGGCTTCTGCTGGAGCGAAGAATCTTGAGCCCCCACGCTCCGCCGCTGCGCGGGTCGCTCTGATCATGCTCGATCGTATCAAGGCCGCCCTGCCCTCGCTGGCTCCTGCGGAACAACGGGTCGGCAAGCTGTGCCTGGCCGATCCGCGCGCCTTTGCCAAGCTGCCGGTCAGCGAACTGGCCGACCGCTCGCATGTCAGCAAACCGACCGTGGTGCGGTTCTGCCGCAGCGTGGGCTACGACGGACTGTCGGACTTCAAGCTCAAGCTGGCCGGCACGGTCAACGAAGGCGTGCCCTTCATCCACCGCAGCGTGGACGTGGACGACAAGACCGGTGACGTCATGGTCAAGGTCATAGACAACACCGTGGCGGCATTTTTAAAGTACCGCAACGACGCCAGCAGTCTGGCTATGGAAAAGGCGGTCAACGCGCTGCTGGAAAGCTACAAGTCGGGCGGCCAGATCCAGTTCTTTGGTGTCGGCAACTCGGGCATCGTGGCGCTGGACGCACAGCACAAGTTCTTCCGGCTGGGCATCAACACCAACGCCTACAGCGACGGCCATATGCAGGTGATGAGCGCCTCCATCCTGGGCTCAGGTGACTGCGTGGTGGTCATCAGCAACTCGGGGCGCACGCGCGACCTGATGGACGCCTGCGACATCGCGCGCAAAAATGGCGCCACCACCATCGTCATTACCGCCAGCGGTTCACCCCTGGCCAGCGCCGGTAGCATCCACCTCAGCGCCGATCACCCCGAAGGCTTTGACAAGTTCAGCCCCATGGTCTCGCGCCTGTTGCACCTGATGATCATCGACATACTCGCCACCTGCGTGGCCCTGCGCATAGGCGGCGGCAAGCTCCAGCCCCTGCTCAGCGAGATGAAGCACAACCTGCGCAGCAAGCGCTACACCTGAAGCATCCGACCTTGGCTAAAATGGCCATTCAAGATCGGAGTTGATTCATGCACGTATCTGCTACGCAAGCCAAAAACCAGTTTGGCGCCATGTGTTTGCACGCCAAGACAGGACCAGTTTTTGTAGAAAAAGATGGCCGGGTGGAAACCGTCATTCTTTCGGCAAAACAGTATGCGGATTTGAGCGCGGCCAGTGGAAGTGCATCGATGGCAGACAAAAAGAAAATTTTCGAAAAGACCTACAAGGCATGGCTTGACGAGCAAAGCGCGAACATTGAAGCGCATGGACTGTGGTGCGACGACCTGCGGGTTTGGTAATGCAGTACGACGTGTACCCCAACCCAAGTCCAAAAAGCAGGGACCAGTATCCGTACCTGGTTGACATCCAAAGCGATCTGTTGAGCGCGCTTGCAACCCGAATGCTTGTGCCACTGGCATCCCACGACATGAACCAAGCGGCGATTCCGCAAAGACTGTGCCCAACCGTTCCGGTTGCGGGCAAGGGCTACGTATTGCTGCCACACCAGGCAGCACCCTTACTCAAGATTCAACTCAAAAAAAGAGTGGACAATGCCAGAGACCACGCACATGCCATCGTCGATGCGATGGACGCGGTTATCAGAGGCTTTTGAGCGCAATGTAAAGAACCCCGCTGCATTGCTGCAGCAGGATTTTGGCTTTCAATCTGCAACTGGCTTAGGCCAGCGCTGGATCAGAAGCGCCAGCCAATGCCCACACCCACCAGCAAGGGATCGACGCGCAGCGTGCCCAGGCTATTGCCACCAGCATTGATGTTGGTGGCGATCCAGACCTTCTTCACGTCGAAGTTGAAGTACATATTGCCAGACAAGGGAATGTCCACGCCGGCTTGCAGCGCGCCACCCCAGCTTCCGGCGTCGGGAGTCACGGAGCCACCAGCAATGTCAGAGGTCGTGAACTTGGTATAGTTGATACCTGCGCCCACATAAGGCTTGTAGCCATTCATGGGGAAGTGATATTGCGCCAGCAAGGTCGGTGGCAGCTCCGTGATCGTGCCGATTTTTACGCCTTTGGACTTTACGTCGTGTTGCTGGGGTACGGTCAGGATCAATTCAACGGCAATGTTAGGTGTGAAGAAGTAGCTGAAGTCCACTTCGGGCAGAACGATATCGCTTACGGTCAGGCCCAAGCCTGTACTATCGGTATTGGCGCTTGCCAAGTTAACTGCACGCACGCGAACCATCCAGGGTCCGGCTTTGTCTTGCGCAAACGCCTGGGCGCTTACCAGAGATGCAGCTGCCAGAACCAAAGCTGTCAGAACGTGTTTTTTCATGTGAATGTCTTTCTGTTGCTAGGGAAATCCCTGATCCGTATTTCACAACTTCTCGGACTTGCCCTTGTTGTGACAAGTCAATACAAGGGTAAACACCTTCAAAAGCTTGCTTGCATTACCGTTCCACACGCACAAAAAACCCCACCGCGTCGCCACGGTGGGGTATTAAACCTTGGAATACCGGCTGGCTTACGCCAGCGCTAAATTAGAACGCGTAGATCACGCCCAAGGCGTAGCAGTTATTTACTGTGCCATTGACATTCACCGAACCCAGATCCATGTAGGCTGTTGTGTTCTTGAATACTTCACGATTCACGAACAGTTCTGTGGCGTTGGTGGAATTTTCTGTGTTCTTGGCATAGTCAAGGCCAAAAGTAAAGCCAGCAAAGGGAACGGTCACGCCAACCACTGCACCCTTGTTCACATTAACGCCGCCATCCGCATAACCGGCCATCAGCTTAGCAACGCCCAGGTCGTAGCTAGCCGCGATTGCGTTGAAGTTGTTGCCAGAATCTACACGCTTGGTTTCACCAGCGATAGACGCAGAGAACGGGCCTGCTGCGTAAGTCAGGCCGTAGGAAGTGGAACCCGTGCTATCAGCGGCAACAGTGGTAGTACCAGTGCTGTTAGCCGTGCCCTTTGGGGTGTAGCCCAGCTGGGCCTTGAATCCGCTCACAACAGGCGAGATGTACTGCAGGGTGCGGGAATTGCGGCCCGGAGCGACGGTCAAGCCACCCACATTGCCTTGTGCGGAGGCTGCATTGGCTGCGCCGTTCACGTCGTAACCAGCCAGCGTCTGGAACACCACGGAATCTTGCGTACCCAGGCGAACTTCACCCATGCTACCGGAGAAACCAGCCCAAGCTTGACGAGCAAAGAATGGGTTGTTGACAGTGCCGTCGCTTTGGATGCCGTTGGATTCCAGCTGGAAGTTGGCCTTCACGCCAGGAGCCACATCCAGGCCGCCCTTCAAACCAACCTTAGTTGTCGAATTGCCTTGTGAACTGCCATCATCAGCACCGGAGTGAAAGTTTGCAGAAGTGCCAGCAGCTGCATCAGCAACGTTGCGGCCGTAGCTCATATCAATCAAACCGTAAACGGTGACGGCGGGAGCTGCAGTTTGTGCAAAAGCAGAGATGGAAGCCAGAGCGGCCAGAGCGATGAGAGTCTTTTTCATGGATACCCTTAAAAATTTATGGAGTTCAAAGTTGCGATCGCCTGAGGTACAAGCTGATCAAATTTGACCATAGTTCATTCGGGTTTACCCTAAAAAGGATTGAAAAAGGAGCAACACTGTTTATAAGCAGGGAAATTTGTTGCATAAATATGACAGTGCTTGTCCATCAGGGTATTCCCGCAAAAAAATGCAAAGTGCCGTGGTCAAAAAAACACAACACTCAGTCGTCCATTGGCGTCCGCTGAAAAAAACTAACCAAAAATAGCAATGCGCCCTATTGGGCGCGCACGTAAAAAAACCCGCTGCATTCCTGCAGCGGGTTTTTTATATTCAAACCTTCAACTGGCTTGCGCCAGCGTCAGATTAGAACGAGTGGAACAGACCAACGCGGGACTGGGTGTTGGATGTAAAACCACCAGCCAGACCGTAGTTTGTGCTTGCTGCAGAGTAAGCGTTGAATGCGTCGTTCACTTGACCAAAGGAGGCCTTGATCGAAGTACGCTTGCTCAGGCTGTAAGCAACAGAAGCTTCGGTGAATGTGGAAGAACCCGAAGCAGCAGCACCGGTTGCGCTCTGCGCAGCGGTAACGCTCTTGTTGTTGTTTGCGCTAAACGTTGCCACACCGAAGGTCAAAGCACCGACGGGAACATTCACGCCCAGACCGTAGGCTGGATCGCCATTGGATGCCTTAGACCAACCAGCACCAACCTTGGCGACGCCGAAGTCATAGGTTACATAAGCGGTAGGCTGGGTGACGGCGTCATCGGGAGACGAAGCAGTAGCAGTAGCGTTATAGCTAGCGTTGAACAACGAGTATTCCAAGTAAGCCTTCAGAGGACCTGCTTCATAAGTGACGTTAGGAGTGATCTTTGTCTTAGCATCATTCGTATTTTCTGGAGCAAATGTACCAGCCAATGTCACATAGCTCAAAGCCAGAGTCACGCCGCTGAACGTAGGTGCACTGTAAGCCACCATGTTGCGGAAACGCTTGCCACCGGTGATACCGGATGCGTCAAACACGCCAACTGGCAGCGAGGCGCCAGCCAAAGCATCGATGTTTGCAAAGGGACCGTCGGACTCGAACTGAGTCAGAGTGACCTTACCGAAACCGCCGGACACTGCCAAGCTTGCGTTTTCGCCACCGAAATTGCCGCCGCCAGTTTGACCACGGCCACCAGCGTCAAAGCCAGTGCTCATGACCAGCTTGGTGCCGCCGCCCAGGTCTTCGGTGTCGGCCAAGAAGATGCTGTTGTCAGATGCAGCGATACCGCGAGTACGGTCCAAGCCGGATTGTTCGCTGAAAGAAAGTGTACCGGTCAGGGTAACTTGTGCGGAAGCAGCGCCGACCAGTGTCAGTGCAGCGATAGCAACGAGGGATTTTTTCATTTCTAGATATCTCCAAGGTTTAACAAAGGGCTCAAGGTAGAACCCCGGGCCAACCTCCTAGGTCAAGGAAGTTAGATGTATTGCACCAGACCAAGTCAGCTTTGGCAAAGGAAAGCAGACAATATGCAGTTGGCGCTGCGATTTCCGTTGCGAGAGTGCAACAAAGTCCAGCCACCGCCCACTCCATGCCCGCCCAGCTACATACAAACCCTAGGTCTTAACCAGATGGACTCCTTCTTCATCGCCGCCGACACCGCCTTGCGCACCCTGTTTGCCAAGCCGCGTGCCGCCAAACCCTGCCCCACCCTGCCCAGCGGTGCCACCGAACTAACCGATACCGAGCGCCGCCGTGCCGCTGGACTGATGCGGGTGAACCATGTGGGCGAGGTCTGTGCCCAGGCGCTGTATGCGTCGCAGGCGCTGGCCACGCCGGATGCAGAGCTACGTAGACAGTTCAATCAGGCCAGCGCCGACGAGCTCGACCATCTGGCCTGGACGGCAGAGCGCCTGCAGGAACTAGGAGCGCGCCCCTCGGTGCTGAATCCGCTGTGGTACGCGGGCGCCTTTGGCTTAGGTCTGCTGGCCGGACGCATGGGTACGGCCGCCAGCCTGGGCTTTGTGGTGGAGACCGAAACGCAGGTGGGCGCGCACCTGAAAAGCCATCTGGATGCGCTGCCTGCGGCTGACCACGCATCCCGCGCCATCGTGGCGCAAATGCATGACGACGAGCTGCGCCATGCCCGCGAGGCGCAGGCCGCCGGTGCGGTGGACCTGCCTGGGCCGGTCAAACTGTTAATGCGCGCTGCCGCCAAGCTCATGACGACCGTGGCAGAGCGGATTTAAGACGAGAGCGATCCTGCCAAAAAACACAGACTAAAACCGCAACAATCAGTCAGCGCATCGCGCTTGCCTTGCGGGCTTAGACCTCCACCAGATCAAAACTGGTGGTAATTTCCGCCGTCTTGGCCAGCATGATGCTGGCCGAGCAGTATTTTTCGTGGCTCATGGCAATGGCGCGCTCTACCGCCGCGGCGGGTAGGGCCTTGCCGCTTACGGTGAAGTGCATGTGGATCTTGGTGAACACCTTGGGGTCCACTTCGGCACGTTCGCTGGTCAGCTTGACGCTGCAGCCCTGCACGTTATGGCGGCCGCGCTTGAGAATTAACACCACGTCATAGGCGGTGCAGCCGCCGGTGCCGGCCAGCACGGTTTCCATAGGACGCGGCGCCAGGTTCTGGCCGCCGTTTTCGGGCTTGGCGGCATCGGGCGCGCCGTCCATCATGAGGGTGTGGCCGCTGCCGGTCTCCGCCACAAACCCCATGCCGGAGCGTGTGCCCAAAGCGCCGGTCCAGCTGACTGTGCATTCCATTGTGTCTCTCCAAGACTGTGTCAAAGCTTGGCATTGTCGGGCAAACCAGCATGACAAACCGATGAGCGCTTGAACTAAACCGGCGACTGCGTGCGCAACCAATCCTTCACGGCTTGGTTGACCCGCGTCTGCCACCCTTTGCCACTGGCCTTCAGCGCGGTCAGCACGTCAGCATCAAAGCGAATGGTTGTAGGCACCTTGAGCGGCTTGTCTTTGGGGCCACGCTGACGCATGGCGCAGAGTTGTGCGTAAGCCTCTGGCGAAAAAAACTCCTTGGCTGGCAGAGCGCGAGCGAACCACTCGTCATCCAGTTCAAACGTGTCAGGATCTGCTGCGATGCCGGCATTGATTTGGGCATCTTCCTCTGGGGTGGGCAATTCAATGACCCGACCCAAACGGGTTTTAATAGTTTCGCGCATATTTCTTGACCTCTCTAGGATTGGCCCTGCGTAGGCTGATGATGCGCACCGACGTTTCACGCAAGGTGTAAACCAGCACATACAGGCGCAATCCGATGTAGCCATGGGCCGCAAATCGCGTCTCTCCGTAATGCTTGCGACTGTCAACCGAAATTGCGGCAGTTTCCCACTCGAAACCATCGGCTTTATGATTGTAAGTACGCTAGCCTGCGCCCTGCGGCCTCGGTGCGGGGAGACGTTCTGAATACTGGGCAATCGAAGCTTAGAGCCTGGCAACGATATAAGATGCTTTATTGAATGTTATATTTGACACCAATTAAACCCATTCATTGAAAGCAATCCTATGGACATGGTTCTTTCCCACTTGGCGGTTAGCGTGACCGAACTCAAACGCAACTATGCCGGCATCCTGAAGCAGGCGGACCAAGGCCCAATCGCAGTGCTCAACCACAACCGGCCTGAGGCTTACCTGTTGCCTGCCAGCCATTACGAGCAATTGATGGAGCACCTGGAAGACCTGGAAGACGCCCAACTGGCACGCGAGCGCAGTGCCGGCCCGTTTGTTGAAGTCACTCTGAATGACCTTTAAACTGCGCTTTCATGTGCTGGCCTTGAAAGAGTGGCGTGCGCTCGACAGCAGCATTCGCGAACCATTCAAGAAGAAATTGGCTGAGCGTCTGGAGAATCCCCGCGTGCCAGCGTCAGCTCTGCACGGCATGCCGGACTGCTACAAAATCAAGCTACACAGTCTGGGTTACCGGCTGGTATACCGTGTTGAAAACGACGAAGTTTTTGTCACCGTTCTGGCCACCGGCAAACGCGACAAAAGCCGGGTTTACGGCACGGCAATGAAGCGCCTCTGACCCACCCTACCCCCATTTGAAAAAACGACCCCATGGCTACCCCTGCCCGCACCAAACACCTCAGCCCCGCCGACTACCTGAAAAAAATCCTGACCGCCCGCGTCTATGACGTGGCCAAGGAGTCGGCGCTGGAACCCGCCAAGATTTTGAGCAAGCGCATCCACAACCATGTGCTGCTCAAGCGCGAAGACCAGCAGTCGGTGCGCAGCTTTAAGTTGCGCGGCGCCTATAACAAGATGGCGCAGCTGACGCCCGAACAATTGAAGAAGGGCGTGATCTGCGCCTCGGCCGGCAACCATGCGCAGGGCGTGGCGCTGAGCGCGACCAAGCTGAGCACGCGCGCCGTCATCGTCATGCCGACCACCACGCCCCAACTCAAGGTGGACGCCGTGCGCAGCTTTGGCGGTGAGGTGGTGTTGTTTGGTGACAGCTATACCGATGCCTACAACCACGCCCTGCTGCTACAAAAAAAGCAGGGCCTGACCTTTGTGCACCCGTTTGACGACCCGGACGTGATTGCCGGCCAGGGCACCATTGCCATGGAGATGCTGCGCCAGGTGCAGACCCTGAGCGGCCAGGAGGGCGCGCTCAAGGGCGCGCGACTGGACGCGGTGTTTGTGGCGATTGGCGGCGGCGGCCTGGTGTCGGGCGTGGCCAATTACATCAAGGCGGTGGACCCGCGCATCAAGGTGATTGGCGTACAGATGAACGACTCCGACGCCATGGCGCAGTCGGTCAGTTCCAAGAAGCGCGTGACGCTGCCGGATGTGGGCCTGTTCTCGGACGGCACGGCGGTCAAGCTGGTGGGCAAGGAAACCTTTCGCATTGCCAAGGGCCTGGTCGATGAATTCATCATCGTCGACACCGACGCCGTCTGCGCCGCCATCAAGGACATCTTTGTGGACACGCGCAGCATCGTCGAGCCATCCGGCGCACTTGCCGTTGCGGCCATCAAGCAGTACGTGGAAAAGCACAAGACCCGGGGCGAGACCTACGGCGCCATTCTGTGCGGCGCCAACATGAACTTTGATCGCCTGCGCTTTGTCGCCGAGCGGGCCGAGGTGGGCGAGGAGCGCGAGGCCCTGTTTGCCGTCACCATCCCCGAGGAGCGCGGCAGCTTCAAGCGCTTTTGCGAGCTGATCGGCACCCTGCCCGGCGCGGTGCGCAGCGTCACCGAATTCAATTACCGCATGAGCGACGCCAAGAAGGCCCACGTCTTTGTGGGCCTGACCACACACGGCAAGGGCGAGTCTGCAAAGATTGCCGCCACCTTCAACAAGCACCGCTTCCAGACCCTGGACCTGACGCAGGACGAGCTGGCCAAGGAGCACATCCGCCACATGGTGGGCGGCCATTCGTCGCTGGCGGATGACGAGCGCCTGTTGCGCTTTGTGTTTCCCGAGCGGCCCGGCGCGCTGATGAAGTTTTTGAGCCTGATGCGCCCCGGCTGGAACATCAGCCTGTTCCACTACCGCAACCAGGGCGCCGACTACGGCCGTATTCTGGTCGGCCTGCAGGTGCCCAAGGCCGATGACAAGGCCTTTGCCAAGTTCCTGCAGACGCTGGACTATCCCTATGTGGAAGAGACCGCCAACCCGGTCTACCGCATGTTCCTTCAACAATAATTTTCACAAGGGAAACGCCATGGCCATGAATCTCGATGGACGGCTGGTGGTGGCGATTTCCAGCCGCGCCCTGTTTGACTTTGAAGAAGAAAACCAGGTCTTCGAGCAGGGCGACGACCGTGCCTATATGCAGTTGCAGCGCCAGCGCCTGGACATCCCAGCCAAGCCCGGCGTGGCCTTCTCGCTGGTAAAGAAACTGCTGGCCTTTAACGAGACCCCTTCGCAGCGGGTCGAGGTGGTGATCCTGTCGCGCAACGATCCCGTGAGCGGCCTGCGCGTGATGCGTTCGGCCGCGCATTACGAGCTGCCGATCATCCGCTGCTCGTTCACGCGCGGCGAGGCGCCCTGGCGCTACCTCAAACCGCTGCACGCCAATCTGTTTTTGAGCACGCATTTGAACGATGTGCGCGCAGCCCTTGCCGCCGGCGTGCCTGCAGCCCAGGTTTATCCGCATTCCACCCACGCCAGCGAGGCGCATCCGGGCGAGGTGCGCATTGCCTTTGACGGCGACGCCGTGCTGTTCAGCGACGAGGCCGAGTTGGTCTACCAGGCCCAGGGCCTGGACGCCTTCCAGCAGCACGAGAAGGACAAGATCACCCTGCCGCTGCCCGACGGCCCGTTCAAGCCGCTGCTGGTGGCGCTGCACCGCATGCAGCAGGCGGAGATTCCGCACATGCGCATCCGCACCGCCCTGGTGACTGCACGCAGCGCCCCGGCCCATGAGCGTGCCATCCGCACGCTGATGGACTGGAACATCGAGGTCGATGAGGCGATGTTCCTGGGCGGGTTGGACAAGGGCGAATTCCTGCGCGAGTTCGAGCCCGACTTCTTCTTTGATGACCAGACCGGCCACATCGAATCCGCCGCCCGCCATGTGCCCAGCGGCCATGTGGCCAGCGGCGTGCGCAACGCAAAATAGCGGGCCGCTGCGGCTACCATCCCGGACAAGCAACATGAGAACGCTGAATGCCCGACACCACAGAACCTGAAACCGCGACGCTCCACGCAAAAGGCATATTGGCCGAAAAATGGGCCGCCACCCGGCAGCAGGTGCGACGCGTCTGGGCCCTGTCCAAACCCTATTTTTCGTCCGAACAAAAATGGCGGGTGCGCGGCTTTTTGCTGCTGATCGTGGCGCTAACCCTGGCCTCGGTCTATCTGAACGTGCTGTTCAATGACTGGAACAAGCTGTTTTATGACTCGTTGCAAGAAAAAAACCAGCCCGTTTTCTGGACCCAACTGGGCCGCTTCAGCTACCTGGCATTCGCCTATATCGTGCTGGCCGTGTACCGGCAATACCTGACCCAGTTGTTTGTAATGCAGTGGCGCAACTGGATGACGCAGCATTACCTGGGCGAGTGGCTGGCCAAGCAGGTTTTTTACCGGCTGGAGCTGGCGCGCTACGCCAAGACCGATACCACGAGCGTCGGCACACCGGACAACCCCGACCAGCGCATCCAGGAGGACATAGACCGCTTTACTGCCTCCACGCTTTCCCTGACTATGGGCCTGCTCAATGCGGTGGTGAGCCTGGCCAGCTTTGTTGGCATCCTGTGGTCGGTGTCGGGCGGCTTTGCCTTCAGCCTGATGGGTAGCCACTACGACATTCCAGGCTTCATGGTCTGGATGGCGCTGCTGTATTGCAGCCTTGGCAGCGTGCTGACGCATTACATTGGCCGACCGCTGATACCGCTGAACTTTGAGCAGCAGCGGCTGGAAGCGGACTTTCGGCACCGCCTGCTGCGGGTGCGCGAATTCAGTGAATCGATTGCGCTGGATAAAGGCGAGGCCGTGGAGGGCAGTCAGCTCAAGCTCCGTTTTGGCCGCGTGCTGGGCAACTACCTGGACTTGATCAGGGCGCAAAAAAGCCTGACCTGGTTTACCTCCTTTTTTGGCCAGGCGGCAGTGGTCTTTCCCTTTGTGGTGGCCGCTCCGCGCTACTTCAGCGGTGCGATTCAGCTGGGCCAACTGACGCAAATTTCCGGCGCCTTTGGCGAGGTACAAGGCGCCTTGAGCTGGTTTGTAGGCAGCTACAGCGATCTGGCCTCCTGGCGCGCCACCACCGACCGCCTGACCGGATTTGAGGCCTTGTTCCACGCTGAGCCAGCGGTCGCAGTGGCGGTGGTTGCAGCGGCCGATGTGGCGATCCACGCCCACGACCTGGGCGTGTCGCTACCCAGCGGTGCGGTGCTGCTGGCCCATACCCAAATTCGGGTCGGCGCGGGCGATACGGTCTTGCTCAGCGGGCCATCCGGCAGTGGCAAATCGACGCTGTTTCGCGCGCTGGCGGGCATCTGGCCCTTTGCCATCGGTGAGGTCGCCTTGGGCCAGGACAGCATGTTTTTGCCGCAGCGCGCCTACATTCCAGACGGGCCGCTGCGCGACGCACTTAGCTATCCGCAGGCCGTTGGCAGCCATACGGATACCGACCTGCAACAGGCCCTGGTCGATGCGCTGCTGCCGGAACTAGCGACACAGCTGGACCGCGTGGATGCCTGGAGCCAAAAGCTTTCGGGTGGCGAACAGCAGCGCCTGGCGATCGCCCGCGTGTTGTTGAAAAAACCGCAATGGGTTTTTGCCGACGAGGCCACCAGCGCGCTGGATCAGGCGTCTGAAGCCACGCTCTACCAGCATCTGACTGCGATGCTGGCCGAGCGCAACGGCGCCCTGGTATCGATTGCGCACCGCCCCGGCGTGGCGGCCTTCCACCAACGCCACTGGGTCTTGGAGCCTCAGGCCCCAGGCAGCGAGGCCCGGTTCAGATTGGCAGAAAAACCCGCATAACCTTTGGCCCGCAGTTCGCACGCCGGGCAGCTGCCGCAGCCATAACCCCAGGCATGGCGGTGTTCCCGGTCACCCAGATAGCAGGTGTGGGTGTGCTCAATGATCAGATCCACCAGGGCCTGACCACCGCCGGCCACACCCGATTTTTGCCCCAGCTCGCGCGCCAGCTCCCAGGTCTGGGCCTTGTCTATCCACATCAGCGGGGTCTCGATCAGAAAGCGCTGGTCCATGCCCAGCGACAGGGCGAGCTGCATGGCCTTCATGGTGTCGTCGCGGCAATCCGGGTAGCCCGAATAGTCGGTTTCGCAGACGCCGGTGACCAACACCTGCAGGCCGCGCCGGTAGGCCAAGGCCGCTGCCAGGGTCAGGAACAGCAGGTTGCGTCCCGGCACGAAGGTATTGGGCAGGCCGCTGGCCTCCATCTTGAAAGCGGTGTCGCGGGTCAGCGAGGTCTCGCTCACGCTGCCCAGCACCTCCAGATCCAGCAAATGGTCTTCGCCCAGTTTGGCGCCCCAGGCCGGGAACTGCTGGCGCAGCTCGCGCAACACGTTCAGACGGGCGTCGAGCTCGATGTGGTGGCGCTGGCCGTAGTCAAAGGCCACGGTTTCGACGCGCTCGTAACGCGATAGGGCATGGGCCAGGCAGGTGGTGGAATCCTGTCCACCGGAAAAAAGTACAAGGGCAGTGGTGTGCATGGCGCCATGTTAGTGCATGCCGACGGCCACTAAATCTTCTGATTTTTTTTGATCGGCGTGGGCTGGTAGGTAAAAACCTGCTTGGCCAGCTCGCCGGGAACTTGCGTCGCTTGTGCCGTGAACGGCAGATTCAGCTGATTGCTGACCTGCTCCACCTGCACGGCGCTGGCACTGGCCGTCCACATGGACTTCAGGTTGTCCATCAGCACCTGGGACAGGGGCTTCTGGGGCGGAGTTTCCAACTTTTCTGGCGCTGGCTTTTGCACCGTCCAGTCATGCGGCACCTGCTGGCTGCCGGCGCTGTTGCGCACCGGATCGGGCACGCTCGTGTAGACCGGCTCGCCCTCGTTGGGCGTTTGTTGCTGCGAGCCCGACTGCAGTGCCGGATTCACATGGTTGACCACGCCGGGCGTCATTGCGGCGCCAGGCTCCTGCGCCGAATGAACCGGCGCCACCGGACTCACCACACCCGCTCTGGACGACGCTGCATCTGCAGCCATAGGCCACGCAATAGAGCTTCGTTCAATCGATGGTATGGACACTTTGTTTCAGGCTCTGGGCCGCTCCGGTTACTTTTGGTGCTTGACGTACCTTTCATAACGGCAGAATTGAGGGGGAATTGAGGCCTATTTTCAAAAAAGGTAAAAAAAGGCGACCGAACTAAATCGCCTTGCGGATCACGCGACCTGAAAACAGATAGGGCAAACGTGGACCCTGGGCCGTGCTGACGCCGCCCTTGTTCTCCACGCTGATGGCCAGCGTCCTTACCCCCTCCAGCGTGAGCGCGGTGGCGGGCAGATGCAATGTTTTGAGCTTGACCTGAAGTACGCCTAGCGACTGAGCCGGCCCGGTTGCGGGCACGGTCCAGAGTTGCATGCTGTCTTCGGGCCCCTCCGCCACCGCATTCAATCGCTGCAGCTGCAGCTCGGACTCGCCCAGCATCTGCGTCACCATCAGTGCCGGCTCACCCTTGTCGTCCAGCAGCACGGCCACGTACTGCAGTTGCGCGGTCTTCTGGACCTTTTGCTGCAGGTCGCGCAGCTGGGCGCTGAACTGCTCGAACATGCTGATGCTGGCCGTTGCTGCCAACAGCAACACCAGAAAACAGAAAATGGCGGCCGCACGCCAGTAGCCCAAGGGGCGCATGGGTTGGTGAGTGCTTGAGTCGTTGGTATCCATGGGCACGGATTATCAACTGCGCAGGATTTCGGGTTCCAGCATGGAGCCGGTCTCGACAAAGCGTTGATGCCAGGACAGGGCCTCGGTTAGCAAATGCGGTGTGTGCTTGCCGCCCTTGCTGGCCAGCGAGCGCTCAAAGTAGTCGCGCAGCGCAGGACGGAAATCCGGGTGGGCGCACTTCTCGATCACCAGGCGGGCGCGCTGGGTGGGCGACAGGCCGCGCAGATCGGCCAGGCCCTGCTCGGTGACGATGATTTCCACGTCGTGTTCGGTGTGGTCGGTGTGCGAAACCATGGGGACTATGCAGGAAATGGCGCCATCCTTGGCCACCGAGGGCGTCATGAAGAAGGACAAATAGGCATTGCGGGCAAAGTCGCCCGAGCCGCCAATGCCGTTCATCACGCTGGTGCCCATGATGTGGGTGGAGTTGACGTTGCCGTAGATGTCGGCCTCGATCATCGCGTTCATGGCGATCACGCCCAGGCGCCGCACCAGCTCGGGGTGGTTGATCACTTCCTGGGGACGCAGCACGATGCGCTTGCTGTAGAAATCGATGTTGTCATTGAATTCCTTGAGCGCGTCGGGGCTGAACGACAGCGCGGTGGCCGAGGCCATGCTGAGCTTGCCTGACTTGAGCATCGCCAGCATGCCGTCCTGCAACACCTCGGTATAAGAGGTCATATTCTCGAACGGTCCCTCGTTCAGGCCAGACAGCACGGCATTGGCAATATTGCCCACGCCTGACTGCAGCGGCAGCAGTTCCTTGGGCAGGCGGCCCAAGCGCACCTCGTTGGCCAGAAAGTCAATGATGTGGTTGGCAATGCGCTGCGAGGTTTCATCCGGCGCGGCAAAGGCGGTGTTGCGGTCGGGCTGGTGGGTGTAGACCACGCCCACCACTTTGCTCCAGTCGCATTCCAGATAGGCCTCGCCAATGCGGTCGCCGGGGTGAACCAAGGGAATCGGCATGCGATGGGGCGGCAGGCGGGTGCCGTAGTAAATGTCGTGCATGCCCTCCAGGCCGGGGTTTTGCAAGGTGTTGATTTCCAGAATGATCTTGTCTGCCAACTGCAGCCAGGTCTTGTTGTTGCCGATCGAGGTGCTGGGGATAAGCCGACCGTCAGCCGTGACACCTGCCACTTCCACCACCGCCACATCCAGTTTGCCAAGAAAGCCAAACCAGGCCAGCTGCGCGACGTGCGAGAGATGAATGTCGGTGTACTGCATTTGCCCGGCATTGATCTGCTTGCGCACCACCGGGTCCGACTGATAGGGCAGGCGCATGGAAATGCCATCGGCACGGGCCAGGGCACCGTCCAATTCGGCCGCTGTAGAGGCACCGGTCCACAGACCAATGCGGAAGTCCTCGCCCGCCGCGTGTAGCTTCTGCATGCGGTCGGCCAAAGCCTGCGGCACTGCCTTGGGGTAACCGGCGCCGGTGAAGCCGCTCATGCCGACATGGGCGCCTGCGGGGATCAGGGCTGCGGCCTGCTCGGCAGATAAAGTTTTGGAGGAAAGGGTTTCGGAGTTGAAATGAAGGCTTGGCATATTGGAATAGACTGGTTGAGGGGCACGTACCTCGCGCGCGTACCGTTTGGATCTTAGCAGCCACCGGTCGAATCCTCAGGGTTTACCCTGAGCTACACTTGACGTACATCAAACACTTCCATGCCCGCACGATCTCATCTCCCCACTTCGATCAACGCCCGGGCACTTGCGGGAATTGCCTTGGTGATAGCCGCGGTAGCTTGTTTTGCCTTGCTAGATACCACCACCAAGCGCGTGACTGCAGAGGTACCGCTGCTGATGGCGGTGTGGGCGCGAAATTTCTTTCAGGCCCTTTTCACCAGCGCCCTGGTGCTGCCCAAACAAGGGCTGTCGGTGCTCAAGACCGACAGGCTGGGAATGCAGATCACACGCGGCCTGTTGATGATCACGGTGACGATGTTGGCGTTCTCCAGCCTGAGCGTCATGCCCGTGGGCGAGTTCACCGCCATTGCCATGACCACCCCGCTGCTGGTCACGCTGCTGGCAGCGCGCCTGCTGGGCGAGCATGTATCGTCCTCGCGCATCGCGCTGGTCCTGGGTGGTTTCCTTGGTACGGCCATCATCGTGCGCCCGAATGGCAATGCCGTCAGCTGGAATAGCTGGCACATGTTGTTGCCGCTGGGGCTGGTCATCGCCAACGCGGCATTTCAACTGCTGACCAGCAAGATGGCTCGCACCGAGTCCACCATGACCACCCAGTTCTACACCAGCTGGGTAGGCGCGCTGCTGTCCAGCGTCCCACTGATCTGGTTCTGGACCCCGATTGCCGACCCGTATCTGTGGGCGGGAATGTTGCTGATGGGCGTGGCCGGCGCGGTCGGCCATATCCTGATGATCATGTCCTTTGCGCGCTCACCGGCAGCCACGCTTATGCCCTTTATGTATCTGCAGATCGGCTTTGCCATGCTGGGTGGCTGGATCGTGTTTGACCATATCCCAGACCATGTGTCGCTGATCGGCATGGGCCTGATCGCCGCCTGCGGCACAGCCGGCGGCCTGCTGACCCTGATCGAGACGCGGCTCAGGCGCAGCTAAAAAGCAAACCCTTGCGGGCTTTGTTTCGGAATCAGGCGCAGCATCGGCTCGAGCTTGAGGTTGACCCGCACCTCACTGGCCACCAAGGTGTTTTGAATCGACAGCTTTTCGCGAGAGGTGTCGTGCAGGCGGGGCTCGGAAATGGGCTCGTCGTTGCGATTGAGCACGCTGGCCACCAGGGGCTCGCCGGGTTTGATGCCACGGCGAATCACCACGGCAGTTTCGCCATTGACCAGCTTGACATAGGTTCCCGCTGGACTCACGCCCAGAATGCGAACCAGTGCAGTGCCCACCTCGTCGTGCTTCACGACTCCTGGCTTCATCACCACACTCAGCACCGAGTCGCGTGCGCTGCGACCCGAGCGTGATTTGCGCGGACTCATAGCCGCGGTGTAGCGATCCACGGTCTGCAGAATTTTGGTCATGCGCTGCACCGGCGGCCAGTCGGCCAGGGTTTCCGGTCCTTCCAGCGGCGTGTGGTGCAGCGCCACGATTTCCAACCACTGTTCGTCCGTCACCTTGGCGTCCACCAAAGTTTGCCGCCCCAGTGCAGCGTGGCTGTTAATCTCGCTGCGCTGGGCTGCGTTGGGCTCCATTTTTTGCAAGGCCAGCGCATCCTGCAGGCGCGTCATGGCCACATTCATGGTCAGGGCGGCACAGACCAGACTCTTGCGCTCGTCCTCTGTCAGTGCAAAGAATGGCGAAAGCAAATGCACCAGGCTCGCGCACAGCAGGGAATGCATGACGCTGTAGCCGCTGAAATGTGTCACCGCGCGGTTGAACAGCAGAAATTGCGAGGCCGGACTGTTTTCCGTCAGCAGGGCCTGTATATAAGTGTCCAGTTGCTGGACCTTTGCCTCAAAATCGCTGGTGCTGCTCACACTGGCCAACAGCCCGGCGAGTTTGGATTCGACCTCGCCCCAGCGTTCCGACAGAGGGCCCGTCAGCTTGACGCTGTTCGGGTCGCTGATATTGAGTTGAAGATGCTTGGAAAAATCCTTGATCGGCGCACCCAGCTTGTTGAGCGTCGTGATGCCGGCCATCATCGCCCGAATGCCTTCCTCGGACTCATCGATTTCGACGAAGATCTTTTTCCGGCTGCGCAAGCCGTCGAGCTGCTGCAGCGTCTCTATCCGATGCCCCTTGGCCAGCAGGACGGCACCCTTTTCATCACGCAGGGTGAACTCCAGCGCCATTCCCAAGAGCAATAAATTTTGACGAATCTCGATCAAATCCATAAGAAGTCGCTATTATTTTTAAATTGGCTGCGCCGGGATCGTTGGTTTGTCAGCAAGGTGGCCTCATGGAAACATGAGCCCGCAGGCTTGATATTACGACAACTCAATGGATCAATCCAAATGCAGATCCGGCTTTAGCTCTTGCCATCGTCGGGCGTGAGCAACACACCGCTCAAACCCGCCACCAGCTCCGGCAGCATGGGCACCATCTTCTCCGGACCGCCCTGCCGCACGGCCAGGCCAAAGGAATTTTTGACCGCATTGCCCAGCGGGTTGGAAACACCGGCGTCATCCGCCATGGACTCGAGGTAACGCAGATCCTTGAACGCGTTGGTGAGCGTGAACTTGTGCGCCTCCTTGTTGCCGCGCAAGGTGTATTCCATAAAGGTCTGGTAAAAAAGATTATCCATGCGCCCGCCGCGTATCACCGAGTCAAACATGGTGGGCGTGATGCCCACAGCCTGCGACAAGGTCAGCGCCTCGGCATACAAGGCGGCATAGCCCAGCGAGACAAAGTTGTTGATCAGCTTCATGCGGTGGCCGGTGCCCGGTGCGCCCAGATGCACGATGCGTCCGGCAAATGTTTGCAAGAGCGGCTCAATGCGTTGGAATATTTCCGGATCGGCGCCGACCATGGTGTCCAGCGTGCCCGCCCAGGCCTCCTTGGGTGTGCGGCTCAGGGGCGCGTCGACCAGATGCACGCCAATGGCTTTCAGCTCGGCCTCCAGCGCCTGGGTGGACACCGGGTCGGCGGTGGAGCAATCCACCAGCACGCTACCGGCTTTCAGCCCCGCTTTCAACCCGTTCGGCCCACGGACTATGGCCTCCACATCCTTGGAGCCGGTGACGCACAAAAACACGACCGTGGAATGTTGCGCGACCTCGGCGGCCGAGGCGCGCAGCAGCGCGCCGCGTTGTTGCAGGTCGGCTGTAGCCTCACTGGGCTTGCGCGCATAAATGGACAGCGTGTAGCCCTTGTCCACCAGGTTCTTGGCCATGCCGTGGCCCATCAGGCCCAGCCCGATGAAGCCTGCGGTTTCAGTTGTTGTGGTCATGAAATCCTTACCAGTTGTGATGCACCCAGGGCTTTGCATACTGCTCGTAGACGGTTTGCACGGCCGCCATCTGCGCATCCGTCAAGGCTGGCAAGTCCGCCGCACTGACGTTGTCCGCCACCTGAGCCGCACGCTTGCCGCCGGGGATGGCGCAACTTACGGCCGGGTGCATGGTGATCCAGCGCAGCGCAAACTGCGCCATGCTCATGCCGGCAGGCACAACAGGGCGCAGCGCCTCCACCGCTTCCAGTCCCTTGGCAAAGTCCAGGCCGGAGAAGGTCTCACCCTTGTCAAAGGCCTCGCCATTGCGGTTGAACAAGCGGTGGTCGTCGGCGGCAAAACTGGTCTGCGCCGTCATCTTGCCGGACAGCAGGCCGGAGGACAACGGCAGGCGCGCCAGAATGCCGACGCCCTTGCGCTGCGTCTCCTGGAACAGCAGATCGGCCGGGCGCTGGCGCAGGATGTTGTAGATGATCTGCACGCTTTGCACGCCGGGGAACTCGATCGCCTTGAGCGCTTCTTCGACCTTCTCGACGCTGACGCCATAGTGGCGCAGCTTGCCCTCAGTTTGCAACTCATCGAGCACGCCAAACACTTCGGGCATGTAGTAGACCGGGGTGGGCGGGCAATGCAGCTGCAGCAGGTCCAGCGCCTCCACGTTCAGATTACTCAAACTGCGCTCGACAAAGGCGCGCAGATTGCTGCGGTTATAGCCCTCGGCCACATGCGGGTTGAGCCTGCGCCCGGCCTTGGTTGCGACATAAAAAGGCTCGCTGCGCTCCTTGCGCAAGCGGGCGATCAGGCGCTCGCTGCGGCCGTCGCCATAGACGTCCGCCGTGTCAAAGAAGTTGACGCCCGCATCAAGCGCCGCATGCAGCGCGCCCATCGATTCGGTGTCATCCACATCGCCCCAGGTGCCGCCTATGGCCCAGGCACCAAAACTGATAGAGGAGACATTCCAGCCGGTACGGCCAAGTGCTTTGTATTGCATGTGCGGGGCCTGCCTTAAAGCTTGACGACGACGCGCCCACGCACATTGCCTGCAAGCAGATCGGCGGCGACGCCGATCGCGTCTTCCAGCGCAATCTCCGAGGTGATGGCGTCGAGCTTGGCCACATCCAGATCCTGCGCCAGGCGCGCCCAGGCTTCTTCGCGTTTGGCCTGAGGCGCCATCACGCTGTCAATGCCGTAGAGGGTGATGCCGCGCAGGATGAAGGGGGCGACAGACGCCGGAAAGTCCATGCCCTGTGCCAGGCCGCAGGCCGCCACGGCACCGCCGTATTTGAGCGACGCACAGGCATTGGCCAGGGTGTGGCTGCCCACGCTGTCCACCACCGCAGCCCAACGCTCTTTGGCCAAAGGTTTGCCGGGCTTGGAGAGTTCGGCCCGGTCGATCACCGTGGCAGCACCCAGCGCCTGCAGATGCGCGGCCTCTTCCATGCGCCCGGTAGAGGCGACCACCGTGTAGCCGAGTTTGGACAGGAGCGCAATCGCCACGCTGCCGACACCGCCGTTGGCACCGGTGACCAGCACCTCGCCGTCCGTAGGCTTCACGCCATGTTTTTCCAGCGCTATCACGCACAGCATGGCGGTGTAACCGGCAGTTCCTATCGCCATGGCCTGGCGAGCCGTAAAGGCAGCAGGCAAAGCCACCAGCCAGTCGCCCTTGACGCGCGCCGTTTGTGCCAGGCCGCCGCTGCAGGTTTCGCCCACGCCCCAACCGTTGTGAATGACCTTATCGCCCACCTTCCAACGTGGGTTTTGGCTGCTATAGACGGTGCCGGCAAAGTCGATCCCTGGCACCAGGGGAAATTTGCGCACCACGGGCGACTTACCGGTTATGGCCAGGCCGTCCTTGTAGTTCAGCGTGGACCACTCCACCCCCACCGTCACATCGCCCTCGCCCAGCACGCTGTCGTCAATGCTTTGCACCGCTGCGGTGTAAACGCCTTCGGGCTTGGTCAGCAAAATTCCTTTGAACATTTGTCTTCCTTTTCAATTGTGTTGGAGGGCATTATTGGGCAAATAGGCAATCCGTCCGAATCAGTGGCCTATTTTCAGGGGTCAATCCCCCCGGCAACTGACCTGCGTCATTGCACGCATCCCCGGATGAGTCCAACATGAATCGAAGAGCGGTACACCTGCGGCTCTCGCAGACAGACTGCCACGCCCCGGAACGGGCAGGGAAATTGGGTCATCATGATACAAACACGTTTGTTCACGTGGCGCTTACGCAGCAGCTTGCCGCTGCTGCTGATTCTGGGGGTGACGCTGCTGGCCTGTGGCCTGTACTGGCGCTCGCTGCTGAACCGGCAGGCCCTGCAATTGCAGGCCGCCCAGCAGCACAGCGAATGGCGCGCCAATCAGCTCAACGAGGCGGTGACTCAGCAGCTCAATGCCACGCTACTCAGCATCGATGTGGCATTGAAGCACCTGAGCTCGGTGTACCTGCACAACCCGCGTGACTTTGACATCGCAGTCCAGGATGTGCTGACAAGCTACCCGACTGGCATGTTGCAGTACGTCACCGTGTTTGACGCCGACGGCAAGCTGCGCTATGCCTCCAGCCCATTGGCCAGTAAGTTCCTGGGGCAAGACTTTTCTGACCGGGAACACTTCAGCGTGCATGCCCACAGCGGCGCGGATGCGCTGTTTGTCAGCGCCCCCATCGCCGGACGTTTGAGCGACGCAAGCCTGGTTCAAATCACGCGTGGCATCTGGAATGGGGGACAGTTCCTCGGCGTGATAGGCATACCGGTGCTGCCGGTCTACCTGTCAGAGCAACTGGTGCTACTGCAGGTGGATCCCACGGATATTCTTGCCGTGGTGCGTTTGGATGGCAGCATCATTGCCCGCAGCCACCACCTGGAGGAGTCACTGAAAAGCAAGTTACCGCCGCAGCGCCCTTTCCTGCACGGTAAGGCGGGAGAACGCGGGCTGTTTCGCAGCACCTCCACCTATGACAAGCTGCCCATGCTGTTTTCCTGGCAGCGTCTGGCGCAATGGCCTCTGGTCACGGTGGCCGCCATCAACGAGGCGGCCGAGACGGCACCACTGTCACTGGCCCTGGAGGGCGAACGCCAGCGCAGCCTCCTCGCCATCGGCCTGGCAATGGCCTTCTCGCTGGGCGTGGCGCTGCTTATGATGCGCATCCAGGGCCAGAACCGCTGGCTGGCGCGCAGCGAGGCCGAACAACGCGCCATTCTCAACAGCGAGATCAGTGGCATTGTCAAACTCCAAAACCGGAAATTTGTCTGGATGAACCAGGCCTTTGCCACGATGCTGGGCTACAGCCTGGATGAAATGATTGGCCAGTCCACCCGGCTTTTGTACCCGGATGAAACCGCCTTTAAAGATTTTTCCGTCGCGGCCTATCCCAAGCTGGTGCAGGGCAAGGTGTATCGCAGCGAGGTCCAGTTTGTGCGCAAGGACGGCAGTCTGGCCTGGTTTGACATCAGCGGTGAGCAGTTAGATACCGATGGCCGCGAATCGATCTGGTCCCTGGTGGACATCACCGAGCGCAAGCAGATCGAAGACCAGGTGCGCCACCTGGCATTCCACGACAGCCTGACCAAGCTGCCCAACCGCCGCCTGCTGGTGGACCGCATGGTGCAGACCATGGCGGCAAGCAAACGCAACGGGAGATATGCGGCCCTGCTGTTTCTGGACCTGGACAACTTCAAACCCCTGAACGATGCGCATGGCCATGACGCGGGCGACCTGTTGCTGGTGGAGGTGGCCGAACGGCTGCGCCAATGCGTGCGCGAAATGGACACCGTGGCCCGCTTTGGCGGCGACGAGTTTGTAGTGATGCTCAGCGATCTGGATGCCGAGCAGGCGTCTTCGCAACGCCAGGCGGCGGCGATTGCCGAGAAAATCCGCCTGAGTCTGGAAAAGCCCTACTCCTTGCAGATCGGGCACTGCCAGCACCCCGCAGATCTGGTAACCCACCGCTGCAGCGCCAGCATCGGGGTGACGCTGTTTCTGGACCATGACAACACCGAGGACGAGATTCTCAACCGGGCCGACACCGCCATGTATGCCGCCAAGCATGACGGACGCAACCAGGTGCAGTTTGCCGCAAGCGGCGGCAGTGCGGCCGCAGGCGCTTAGGGCGTGGTCTGCGCAGGCGTCCAGCCGCCGCCCAGCACCCGGTACAGCGTGGCCAGATTTTGCTGCACTAAAGCAGCCAGTTGAAGCTCGGCCTGTTGCGCCGCAAACAGCGAACGCTGCGCGTCCAGCACTTCAAGGTAGCTGCTAGCACCATTCTTAAAGCGCAGTTCGGTCAGACGGGCACGCTCGGCCTCTGAGCGGGTTTGTGCCTGCTGGGCCTGGTACTGCTCGCCCAGGGTAGCGCGACCTGCCAGCGCGTCGGCCACTTCGCGGAAGGCCGACTGAATGGCTTTTTCGTATTGCGCCACGGCCACCTCACGCGCCGCCTTGGCAGCAGCCAAATTGGCTTCATTGCGTCCGGCATCAAAAATCGGCAGCAGCAATTGCGGTCCAATGCTCCAGGCAAAGCTGCCATCCTTAAACAGGCCTTCGAGCTGGTTGCTGACGCTGCCCACGCTGGTCGACAAAAATATCTTGGGGAAGAAGGCTGCGCGCGCCGCGCCGATATTGGCGTGAGCCGCCAGCAGTTGCTGCTCGGCCTGCAGCACATCGGGTCGGCGCAGCAGCACCTCGGAAGACAAGCCCACCGGCAACTCCGCCAGCTGCACCGGCGCTTGCGTGCCGGCTGCAGTCAAAGCCACCGGTGCCGCCTGGCCCAGCAGCAGATTGAGCGCATTCACATCCAGCAGGCGCTGGCGCGTGCTTTGCGCCACGCTGACGCGGGCGGCTTGCAGCAGAGACTGAGCCTGACTGAGGTCGAGCTGCGAGCTAGCGCCCTGGTCAAAGCGCAGCTGGATCAGCTTCAAGGAGTCGTCGCGTGTGGCCAGCGTTTGCTGCGCCAGATCGAGCAGGGCGCTATCGGCCTGCAGTGCAAAGTAGCTGCTGGCCACGGCGCCAACCAGGCTGATTTGTGCCGCCCGGCCGGCCTGGGTAGTCGCCAGGTATTGGGCAAAGGCCGCGTCCGACAGACTGTGCAGGCGGCCAAACAGGTCCACCTCGTAGGCCAGCGTGGCGGGAATGGACAGACCCGCAGTAAACGTGCTGCCGGTACTGCCATCGCTGGCCGTGCCGCGACTCAAGCCCGCACCGGCATAGACGGTGGGCCAGCGGTCTGCATTGTGGCTGTCCACCTGTGTTTTGGCTTGTTCCACATTGAGCAGGGCCACGCGCAGATCACGGTTGTTGTCCAGGGCGATTTGAATCAGTTGCTGCAGGCGTGCATCGGCAAAAAACGTTTGCCAGGGCAGATCGGCCACAGCCGCTTTCGCTGAGTTCGCATTGGTGGCCAAGGGAAACTGGGCCGGCACGGGGGCAGCAGGGCGCTGGTAGTCCGGCGCCAGTGAACCACAGGCCACCAGGGACGCCACCAACGTAGTCAGCGCGGCAAGTTTAAAAACAGTCAGCTTGCTCATACCAAATTCTCCGGATCCACGGCCACGGGGGCGGCCAGTTCGCCCTCCTGCTGCTCGTGTGCATACATGCGGCGCTGGCGCTCGCTGCCCTTGAAGATGCGACGCACCACGACAAAGAACACCGGGGTAAAGAACACCGACAGGGCGGTGGCGGTGATCATGCCGCCCATCACGCCGGTACCAATGGCGCGCTGGCTGGCCGAACCGGCACCGCTGGCCAGCACCAGCGGCAGCACGCCCAGGATAAAGGCCATGGAGGTCATCAGAATCGGGCGAAAACGCAGATGCACAGCCTTCAAGACTGCCTCCACCAGGCCCATGCCTTGCGCCACCAGGTCCTTGGCAAACTCGATGATCAGCACCGCGTTCTTGGCCGACAGCCCAATGATGGTGATGAGACCGACCTTGAAGTAAATGTCGTTTTCCAGCCCGCGCAAATGGGCGGCAATGGTCACGCCCAGCACGCCAAGGGGCACCACCAGGATCACGGCAAAGGGAATCGACCAGCTTTCATAGAGCGCTGCCAGGCACAGGAACACCGCCAGCAAGGAGAAGGCGAACAGCACCGTAGCGGTCGAGCCCGACAGCTTTTCCTCATAGGTCTGGCCGGTCCACTCAAAGGCAAAGCCGGGCGGCAGCTGGGACGCCAGGCGTTCCATTTCAGCAATTGCCGTACCGGTGCTTTGGCCAGGTGCCGGTTCACCGGAAATGCGCATGGTCGGGAAGCCGTTGTAACGAATGGTCTGCATCGGTCCGGTGATCCATTCGGTGTGGGCAAAGGCCGAGAACGGCACGGTCTGCCCCGTGCTGTTGAGCACGTTCAGACGCAGCAGGTCGTCGGGCTGCATGCGCGAAGGCGCATCGGCCTGCACCACCACCCGTTGCAGGCGTCCGGCATTCGGAAAGTCGTTGACATAGGACGAACCCAGCGCGGTGGAGATGGCGCTGTTGATGGCGCTGTAATTCACACCCAGGGCGCTGGCCTTGTCGCGGTCGATATTAAGCTGCAGCTGCGCTGCATCTTCCAAGCCGTCCGGGCGCACGGCGGTCAGCACCTTGCTTTGCGCAGCCATGCCCAGCAACTGGTTGCGCGCTGCCAGCAAGGCCTCGTGGCCATTGCCGCCTCGGTCCTGCAGGCGGAAGCTAAAGCCATTGGAGCGACCCAGCTCCGGAATGGGTGGCGGCGAAAGCGGAAAGATAAACGCATCGCGTATGCCCATCAAAGCGCCAAAGGCTTTGCCCGCCAGGGTCTTGGCTGCATGCTCGGGACCGGCGCGCTCCTTCCAGTCCTTCAACGCGACAAAGCCCAGTGCGGCGTTCTGGCCGGTACCGGAAAAGCTGAAGCCCAGCACGCTGACCATGTCGGCCACCTCGGGCTGGTGCAGCATGAACTGTTCGACCTGGGTCATCACAGCGCCGGTGCGGTTGACGGTGGCACCGGGCGGCAGCTGCACATTGACCAGAATCGTGCCCTGGTCTTCGTTGGGCAGGAAGGACGTGGGCAGGCGGCCAAACAGAATCACCATGCAGGCCACGATCACGCCGTAAATTGCCAGAAAGCGGCCGGTGCGCTTGAGCACGCGCGCCACCAGGCCTTCGTAGCCGTGCGTGGTGGCGGTGAAGCCGCGATTGAACCAGCCAAAGAAACCGGTCTTGGCATGGTGATGCCCGGCCTCCACCGGTTTGAGCAGCGAGGCGCACAAGGCCGGTGTAAACGACAACGCCATAAAGGCCGAGAACGCGATCGCGCTCAACATCACCACCGCAAACTGGCGGTAAATATTGCCGACCGATCCGCTAAAGAACAGCAGCGGCACAAACACCGAGATCAGCACCACGGTCACGCCAATGATGGCGCCCGAGATCTGGCCCATGGCCTTGCGCGTGGCCATCAGCGGATGCAGGCCCTCGGTGCTCATGATGCGCTCCACATTTTCCACCACCACGATGGCGTCATCGACCACGATGCCGATCACCAGCACCATGCCGAACATGGTCAGCACATTGATGGAATAGCCCAGTGCCAGCAGCACGCCAAAGGTGCCGAGCAGGGTGATGGGCACGACCAGGGTCGGGATGATGGTGTAGCGGATGTTCTGCAAAAACAGATACATCACCAGGAACACCAGGATCACGGCCTCGATCAAGGTCTCGACCACCTGGCGTATCGAAATTTCGACAAACTTGGAGCTGTCGTAGGGAATGCTGGCCTTCACGCCGGGCGGGAAGTAGCGCGACAACTCATCCAAGCGCTTGCGAATCGCCTTGGCCGTGGCCAGTGCATTGCCGCTGGGCGAAAGTTGCACGCCGATACCGCTGGCGGGTTGGCCGTTCAAACGCGCCTGCGGACTGTAGGACTGGGCGCCCAGTTCGATACGGGCCACATCGCGCAGCCGCACGCTGGAGCCGTCGGCATTGGCGCGCAGAATAATCTTTCCAAATTCCTCTACCGAGCTCAGCTGACCCTTGACCACGACGGCGGCAAAAATCGATTGACCGGGCAAATTGGGCAGGTCGCCAATGGTGCCGGAGGTGACCTGGGCATTTTGCGCGGAGATCGCTGCGGTAACGTCGTTGCTGGACAGCTTGAAGCCGACCAACTTGGCCGGATCGATCCAGACGCGCATGGCGCGTTCGGTGCCAAACAGTTGGGCCTGGCCGACGCCTGGCACGCGCTGGATTTCGGGCAACACATTGCGCGAGGCGTAGTCGCCCAGAGCCACCGGATCGATGTCCTTATTGTCGGACGACAGAATCGTGAACAGCAAAAAGTTGGAGCGCGCCTTGTCCACGCGCACACCGTTTTGCGTCACCACCGAGGGCAGGCGCGGCGCCGCCCGTGACAGGCGGTTTTGCACGTCGACCTGGGCCAGATCGGGGCTGGTACTGGGGTCAAAGCTCAGGGTAATGGTACCGCTGCCATCGGCCTGGGCCACGGATTCCATGTAGATCAGGCCGGGCGAGCCATTCATCTCGCGCTCGATCACGGAGAGCACGCTGTCTTCCAGCGTCTGCGCCGTGGCACCCGGATAGGCGGCAGTCACCACGATGGACGGAGGCGCCACCGAGGGGTATTGCGCCACCGGCAGTTGCGTGATGGCCACGGCTCCGGCCACCACGATAAACAAGGCAATCACCCATGCAAAGATGGGTCGGTCAATAAAGAAACGCGCCATGGTGCCGACCTCAGGACTTGGCGGGAGCGGAAGCCGCTACCGCAGGGGCAGCCGGGACGGCGGGGCCACTGGCTGCGGGCGCCCAAGGCACGGGCTTGACCGGCGCCTTGCCCATCATCTTCTGAAAGCCATCCACCACCACCTGTTCGCCATCCTTCAGGCCAGACAGCACCACCCACTGTCCGTCCTTGCCCGAGCCGACCTTGACCGGGCGGGTCTCGACCATGCCGTCGGCACCGACCACCTTGACGCTGTCGCCTTGGCTGGAGCGCTGCACCGATTGTTGCGGCAACAGCATGGCACCGGCCACTGCAGACTGCTGCAACTGAGCCCGCACATACATTCCGGGCAGGAGCACGCCCTTGGGGTTAGGCACTTCGGCGCGAAGAGTGATCTGGCCCGAGGTCGGGTCCACGCTCAGGTCGCTGAACAAGAGCTTGCCGGCAATCGGATAGACGCTGCCGTCATCCAGCACCACGCGCACCTGGGCCGCATCGGCACCGCCGGCAGACTTCAGGCTACCGTTGGCAATCGCAGCGCGCAGGCGCAGCACATCGGCCACCGGCTGGGTGAAGTTGATATACATGGGATTGATCTGCTGCACCAGGGCCAGCTGTGTGGCTTCGCCCTGGCCCACCAGCGCGCCCTCGGTCACCAGCGCGCGGCCAATGCGACCGGAAATAGGCGTGGTGACGGCGGCATAGGTGACATTGATTTGTGCCGACAGGATGGCAGCCTTGGCGGCAGCCACATCGGCCTCGGCCAGCTTTTGCGCGGCCACCGCGGATATCAAATCCTGGTCGCTGATCGCGTGGGCCGCGGCCAGCGGCTTGTAGCGTTCGGCCTGGGCCTGGGCCGAGGTCAGATTGGCTTCGGCGCGGGCAAGGCCTGCCTGGGCGCTGGCCAGCACCGCCTTGTAAGGTGCTGCATCGATCTGGAACAGGGTCTGGTTAGCACGCACCTCGGAGCCTTCGGTGAACAGCTGACGCTCCAGAATGCCGGCCACGCGGGCCCTCACCTGGGCCACACGCGAGGCTTCGGTGCGTCCCGGCAACTCGGTCTGCAGGCCCACCGTGGTGCGCGACACCGTGACCACTCCGACCTGGGCCGGTGGCGGCATCTGACCGGCTGCGGGTGGCGCGGCCGACTGACCGCAGGCGGCCAGCAAACTGGCTGCTCCCAGAACCAGCAGACCGGAGTCTGCGCGATGCCAAACGGACGCCAGGGCATTTTTCCATGCATGCATATTGATCCCTTAGAGAATGAAAGCGGGGCTTGGAGGCCCCGTTCAGAAAATGGTGAATGGTTGCCAAAGAATTCGTGCAACCGGTGTAATCCAGTATAGCCAGAAGGGGTAAACCCTAGCCAAACACACGCTATTGAATCTGTGCACAAAGCCCTGGAGCAAGCTCGAACTCAGGCACCCAACTCGTCACGCTGCGCGCCGTCCAGATGCCGGGTGTCGGACCAGCCGACCAGGGTCAGGCCCTCGGGCGTCCAGAGCAGGCGGTTGATGGCGGTGTTGCCCAGTTCCCAAGTTCGCGGGGCGCTCACCGACTGCTGCGTCGCCAGACGGTACAGCATGTCCATCACGCCGCCGTGCGCCACCAGCACAATGTGTTGGCCCAGGTGGCGTGCGGCAATCTCGGCCACGGCCTGGCCGACGCGCGCCATCACCTGCACCGGGCTCTCGCCACCCGTAGGCGCAAAGTGCGGATCGCGTATGCGCCACAGGCGCGACTCTTCTGGCCACTGCTGCTCAATGGCGGCATAGGTATGGCCCTCGAACTTGCCAAAACCGCGTTCGCGCAGGCCGATGTGGGTTTGCACAGCCAACGGGGCAGCGGCCTCAGTGCCAAGCTGTGCGGCAGCAATCGCCTGGGCCGTGGCATGGGCGCGCGACAGGTCGCTGGAATAGACGGCATCGATCGCGTCCTCGGCCAGCGCCTGCGCCACACGTTGAGCCTGCCAACGGCCCTTGTCGTTCAGGCCAATGTCAAGCTGCCCCTGGATGCGGGTGTCCACATTCCATTCGGTCTCGCCGTGGCGCACGGCAATGATGCGGGTGGCACTAGACATGGCGGTGACTCAAGCCTGAAGCACCGCAATCGACTGCAGACCCGGCCGCGTGGGCGCAGTAAACTCTTCCGCGTCAAAGGCCCGGTCGCCCTCCTCGTCCTCCACGCCGGTTGCGCTGACACCCTTGAAGTCAAACAACTTAGCGTCCATCAGGTGCGAGGGCGCCACGTTTTGCAGCGCGGTGAACATGGTCTCGGTGCGCCCCGGATATTGTTTTTCCCACTCGCGCAGCATATTGCCGATCTGCACGCGCTGCAGGTTCTGCTGGCTGCCGCATAAGGAGCAGGGAATGATGGGGAACTGGCGGTGTTCGGCCCAGCGAATCAGGTCTTTTTCGGCCACATGGGCCAACGGGCGTATCACCACAAACTCGCCGTTGTCGCTGGCGAGCTTGGGCGGCATGCCCTTGAGCTTGCCGGCAAAAAACATGTTCAAAAAGAAGGTCTGCAGCATGTCGTCGCGGTGGTGGCCCAACGCCAGCTTGTTGCATTTGAGTCTGCGCGCCACGCCATACAAAATGCCCCGGCGCAGGCGGCTGCACAGACTGCACATGGTCTTGCCTTCGGGGATGTTGCGCTTGACGATGGAGTAGGTGTCCTGCGTCTCGATGTAGTACTCCACGCCCAGGTTTTTCAGGTACTCGGGCAGGATGTGGTCGGGAAAGCCGGGTTGCTTCTGGTCCAGATTGACGGCCACAATTTCAAAGCGGATGGGTGCACGCTGTTGCATCTTCAAGAGAATGTCGAGCATGCCGTAGCTGTCCTTGCCGCCCGACATGCAGACCATGACGCGGTCGCCCTCCTCTATCATGTTGAAGTCCATGATGGCCTGACCGACCTGGCGGCACAGTCGCTTTTCCAACTTGTGCGTCTCGCGCTCGATCTTCAGCTGCTTGTCATGGCCGACCACTGGCGCTTCTTCTTCTACCCAGACTGCACTCATTTCAAATCTCCTTGTGGCGCGCTGGCCCATTGACCAGTCTCCATGCGGATGGCCACTTCGCAATCGTCAAAAATTTCCAGCTTGGCAATTTTCACCCTTGCACCGATCACGCCGGGCAGCTGCATCAGGCGGTGCGTGAGCTTGCCGATCAGCGTCTCCAGCAGGTTGGTGTGCTCGGCCGTGCACTCATCGATGATGAGCTGGCGCACCTTGCGGTAGTCCAGCACATGGTTGATCTCGTCGTCCAAGGGCAATAGCGGCTGGCAGCCCAGGCACAGCTCGGCATCGACCTGGATCGGTTGCGGCTCGGCAATCTCCGACTCCAGTATCCCGAGGCTGGCGTCAAAGCGCAGTCCGGTCAAGGTCAGGATCTGGTTACCAGTGGACGTCTTCATATGGATTCTTTCATTCGGAATACCTCAACGCCCACACCAGCGCAGTCCGGGTACACATCGGGCTTGCAGCTCGACAGGCGCACCGCCCAGACCTGGGGATGCTGCAACATGCGAGCGGCCAGGTCGTCGCACAGCGTCTCCTGCAGCTCCACATGGCCGCTGGCCACGCGTAGTGCAATGACCTCGCGTACAAAGTCGTAATCCACTACCTCCGCCAGGCTGTCGGTTTGCGGCGTGCTGGCGGCATAGGGCACAAACAGCTCCACGTTGAAGATCACGCGCTGGGGCTGACCCTTCTCGAAATCATGGGCGCCGATCTGCACGGACACCACATGGTCGCGCAAGAAGATACGCCTGCACGACAGGGTCAGTCGGCTCAAGGGGTCTAGTCGAAGGTCTAGTGTCATGGTGAGGAAGTTCGATTGTCGGCAAGCGCGTACATCACGTCGCGTGCCAAGGGGACCAGATGTTGTCCATTGTCGACACAGAGGCTGACCCCGGTGATACAGGGGTTTTCGGCCAGGAACAACACCGTCTGGGCAACCCGCTGCGGGTCGATGGCGGTCTGCATCAGATTGACCCGGCCGGAGCGCTCGAAGTTTTCCTGCGTCTGCGGACCGCTGAGGAACATCAGGCCAGGTGCCACGCCGCAGACCCGCAGCTGAGGTGCCAGCGCCTGGGCCTGCAGCGCCACGCTGCGCTCCAGCGCCAGTTTGCTGACGGTGTAGCTGAAGTAGTCCGGATTGAGGTTGAACACCTTTTGGTCCAGCACGTGAACGATGCTGCAGTCGCCCGGCCCCGCATCGGCTGACAGACATTTGACCATCAACGCCGACAGCGACAGCGGTGCCAGCAGATTGACCTCCAACTGGCGGCGCACCAGGTCCAGATTCAGCGCATCGGCCGCGTCTTCCTCAAACAGCGAGGCGTTGTTGACCAAACAAGTCAAGGGCCCTCCCTGGGCAGCTATTTGTTCCATCATGCGCAGGCGCTGCTCCTGTAGCGCCAGATCGGCCTGCACCGCGTAGGCGGAAAAACCGGCTGTGCGCAATTCCTCTACCAATGCATGGGCCAGATCGCCGGAGCGCTGGTAATGGCACCAGACTTCCCAACCGGCATGCGCGAATTCGCGGCACAGCAAGGCCCCCAGGCGTTGAGCGCCGCCGGTGATGAGTACGCGCTTAGGCAGCATCTCAACGCCGTCCATGGCGGCGCGCGGGTGGAACAAAGGGCACGGCCACTGGTGCCGGAGCCTGCGGTTTGTCTGTGGGCAACTCTTCTTCCACCAACAGCGTGGTGCCGCTGATGCTGATGTCCTGCAGCGCCAGCAACACGGCGGCCGTGGTGTCCAGGTCGGTGTTCTGCTGGTTGGGCAGACTGGCGCTTCGATAGGCCAGCCTGTCGCCGATCAGCAGGGGTTTGTGCTGACCCATCACCGGCGCCACGCCCACCACCCGGACCAGGGGACTCAGGGCCAGGGCCAGCATGGCATTGGCGGCATCCAGCGCCGCCTTGGACAGGGTGTAACTGACAAAATCCGGTGTCTGGTTCCACAGCTTCTGGTCCAGCAGGTTGACCACCACACCACGAACTTCGGGCTGCTTCTTGCTGCGTTGGGCGATATGCGTGTGCAGGGCCTGGCTGATCAGGATGGCGGCACCGGCATTGCTGCGCATATGCTTTTCCATCACTGCGAAGCTGAAACTGGCCGTGGTGTCGTGCTCAAAGGTGGAGGCGCAATTGACCACCGCGTCGACCTGGCCAAAGGCCGCGATCACCGTGGGCAGCAAATTGCGCACCGCCGTCTCGTTGCCCAGGTTGGAGCGAAAGGCCTGTGCGCCGGTTGTAAGGCGGGCGCAATCCTCGGCGGTGGCTCGCGCCTCTTCTACCGAATCGCGGTAATGCACGGCCACGCGCCAGCCCTGCGCCGCCAGCTTGAGGGCGATTTCGCGTCCCAGGCGCTTGGCAGCGCCGGTGACCAGAACGGTGGGAGGGGAAGTAATTTCGGGTGATGATGCAAACATTAGGGGACAATCCAGCGCGATGACAACAGACCCGAGTTTACCCACCCCCCCCGCAGCCCCCGATGTGACGCATGTTTTGGCGGCACTGCGCGAGCGTATTGCCACTGAAATGCAACAGTCCGGCGGCTGGCTGGGCTTTGATCGCTTTATGGAGCTGGCCCTGTACGCGCCCGGTCTGGGCTATTACGCCAACGGCTCGACCAAGTTCGGGACCATGCCGCAGGGCACGCGTAAGAAGGACGGCAGCGTGACCGGTGCGGGCAGCGACTTTGTCACCGCACCGGAGATGACGGCGCTGTTTGGCTACACCCTGGCGCAGCCGCTGGCACAGGCGCTGCAGGCCACAGGCACTTTTGAGATCTGGGAATTTGGTGCCGGCACCGGCGCCCTGGCGCTGCAACTGATCACGGCGCTCAAGGCCATGGGACAGCGCGTGGACCGTTACACCATCGTCGACCTGTCCGACAGCCTCAAAGAGCGCCAGCGCCACACCCTGCGCGAACACCTGGACGTGGTGCACTGGGCCGCCGCCCTGCCCGAAGCCATGCAGGGCGTGGTCATTGGCAACGAGGTGCTGGACGCCATGCCGGTGAAGCTGCTGGCCCGCATCAAGGGCGCTTGGCTGGAGCGCGGCGTGGTGCTGGAGAACGGCGACTGGGCCTGGGCAGACAAGCCCACCGGCTTGCGCCCGCCGCTGAAAATCAATGGCGAGCACGACTACCTGACCGAAATCCATCCCCAGGCCGAGGCCTTTGTGCGCACATTGGGCGACCGTCTGACGCTGGGCGCCATCTTCCTGCTGGACTATGGTTTCCCAGAGGCCGAGTATTACCACGAGCAGCGCCACATGGGCACGGTGATGTGCCACCGCGCCCACCTGGCCGATGGCAACCCGCTGGAGGCGGTGGGACTAAAAGATATTACCGCCCATGTGAACTTCACCGGCATTGCTGTGGCCGCGCAGGACGCGGGCCTTGAGGTGTTGGGTTACACCAGCCAAGCGCACTTTTTGATGAACTGCGGCATTGTGGAACTGATGCAAAACGCCTCCCTGCCCGAGCGAGTGGCGGCGCAAAAGCTGATTCTGGAGCACGAGATGGGCGAGTTTTTCAAGGTCATAGGCCTGGCCCGGGGCGCCGATTTTGCAAGCCTGGGTTTTTCCCACGGAGACCGCACGCATCGCCTGTAACAATAGACCCGGCCGCCCCCCGTGCAAGCGCTAACTAGGCTTGCGCGGCAAGCCGGGTTAGTATTGCTGAAAGCGCTTACATAATCCATGACAGACACTGCGAAACCTGAAAGACCCGCATGAACCAAGCACGCATTGACGCATTGATCCACCTGCCCGTGGGCAGCCCGGCCCTGGCCTGTGTCGACATTGGCGGCACCAAGGTGGCCGTCAGCATGGCCGACCACCGCGGCATCAGCGGCAAGGTTTCCGAACCCACAGCAAAAGAAGGCGAGAACGACGCGCTGGGCCTGCAAATCATTCGCCTGATCGGCGAGAGTTGCGCCCTGGCGGGCATCCCGCTGTCCAGCGTGGGCTCGGTCGGTGTGTCGTCCTGCGGCCCCTTTGTACTGAACGAAGGGTTGGTGGAATTGGCCGCGCCCAATATCTGCGGCGGCCTGGCCGGCAAGGCCCGTGGCCTGCCCAATGACTGGATGAGCGCCCTGCTGGAGGCACCGCTGCGTGCCGCCTTCAAGAACGTACGCGTAGAAAACGATGGTGTCGGTGCGTTGGAGGCCGAGCGCCGCTGGGGCGCGCTGCAGGGTCTGCGCAACTGCGCCTATGTCACTTGGAGCACCGGAATCGGCATGGGCCTGTGTGTGGACGGTCATATCCTGCGCGGCAAGAACGGCAACGCCGGGCATTTGGGCCACACCTTTGTGGTCGAAGACAACGACGCCCTGTGCGGTTGCGGCCTGTTGGGCGATGTGGAAGCGCTGGTGGCCGGCAATGCCATCCCCAGACGCTTTGCGGCCAAAGGCTATGCCGATGCCTCGGCACTTTTTGCTGCCGCCCGCGCCGGTGACGCACAGGCCGTGGACATCATCGATGCGCTGTGCAAGGTGATGGGCCGGGCCCTGTTCAATGCCACGGCCATGCTCGACCTGCAGCGCATTTCCCTGGGCGGCAGCGTGTTCTGGCACAACCAGGACTACCTGTTGCCGCGCCTGCAGGCCTTTATGCAGGGCAAGCTGCCGGCGCTCACCAACGGGTTGGAGATCGTGCCGGCAGGCCTGGGCGAGCGCGTGGGCGACTTTGCGGCATTGGCGCTGGTCATGCGCTAAAGCCGGCGGCCATTGATCTAACGCAGGGACTTCCTCTTTTCTTCCAAACCGTCCTTGCACTGGCGCGGCCCGGTCCTAAGATGATGAACACTCTTTCGCACGCATGACACCGCCTTAGAAAGCGGCGCTGTGGTGGGGGGCAAACATCCTGCAGTTCTACCGAGGGCTCGCCATGCCATTCCCGCCCGCTGTGATTCGATGCCGCACTGCGCCAACCCGGGTGGCTGGGGTCGTGTCATGAAAAGGCGCACAGCCCTCTGTCTGCTCGCCTGCCCCCCCGCATGCTGGGCTGAACGGCCCCGCATTCTGGTGGTGGAAAGCTACCACGCCGAATACCGCTGGGACCAGGACTACCGGCAGGCGCTGGTGGAGATGCTGGGCCAGCGCTACGGCCTGGAATTTTTTGAAATGAACACCAAACGGCTGCCGGTGGAGATGCACGCCGACATGGCGGAAAAGGCCCTGGCACGTATCCGCAGTCTGCAGCCGGTGCTGGTCATTCTGGGTGACGATGCGGCCCTGCATTACCTGGGTGCACCGCTGGACAGGATGGACATTCCGGGCGTCTACCTGGGCATCAACGGCAATCCACGCAAGTACGGCCAGATGCACTTCAGGAACATCACAGGGGTGCTGGAGCGCCCGCTGATCAAGCGCAACATCGCCTTTATCCGCCAGATTCTGCCGCCCGTTCGCAAGGTGCTGGTGCTGTTCGACAATGACCTGAGCGTCCAGTTGATCCACGCGGAGCTGTTTGAAGGCAAGCCCAGTATGGTGGTCGATGGCATGCAGGTGGATCTGAAGTTGTGCAAGTCGCTCGCCGAGTGGAAGCAAAGCATTCTGATGGCCCCCGCCGATGGCTACCAGGTGACGATTGCGGGCACCTACCACACGCTGACGCTGCCCAACGGCAAGGTCGCCGATGCCAACGAGGTGATCGCCTGGGCCTGCGCCAACACCCGACTGCCCCTGTTTGCCCTGTGGGAATTTGCCGTCGGCCCGAACAAGGCCATTGGCGGCCTGGTGTTGAGCAGCTATGAGCAGGGAAAGGCCGCGGCAGCCATCACCCTGGACATTCTGGAAAATGGCGCCAAGCCCTCGGAACGGGTTCCGGTCACCGCCCGCCAGGGAGACTTCGTCTTCAGCAAATCACAGCTGGCCCGCTTCCACCTCGTACTTCCACCGGACATTGCGGCGCAGGCCCAGTGGATGGAATAAGCGGCGGGCGCAGCAGTCGGCAAGCCCCTCACGCGGCAGTCAATGGCAGTGCTCCATCCTGCGACAAGCCCCTGCGTCCGTCTCCGAGCTTGAAGACCGCCACCACTTTCACCATGTCCTGCGCCTGGCTCTTGAGTCCGCTGGCGGCTGCGGCCATCTGCTCGACCAGGGCGGAATTTTGCTGGGTGGTCTGGTCCATTTCCTGCACGGCACGCCCGACCTGTGCCACACCGGCCGATTGCTCGCTGCTGGCCGAACTGATCTCTGCCATCAGATCGGAGACGCGTTTGGTCGCGCCCACCACCTCGGTCATGGTGACACCGGCCTTGTCGACCAAAGCCGTACCGGCTTCGACGCGTTCCACGCTGGCGCCAATCAGGCTCTTGATTTCCTTGGCCGCTTCGGCCGAGCGCCCGGCCAGCGAGCGCACCTCCGAGGCCACCACGGCAAAGCCACGGCCCTGCTCACCGGCCCGCGCCGCTTCCACGGCGGCATTCAGAGCCAGGATGTTGGTCTGAAAGGCAATGCCGTCGATCACGCCGATGATCTCCGATATCTTGCGCGACGCCTCGTTGATGCCGCGCATGGTGAGCACCACCTGGTTCACCACTTCACCCCCCTTGAGGGCGATGGCCGAGGCATTGCGCGCCAGCTGGTTGGCCTGCAGCGCGGACTCCGCGTTGTGCCGTACGGCCTCGTCGAGTTGCGCCATGCTGGAGGCGGTGGACTCCAGGGCGCTGGCCTGCTGTTCCGTGCGCATGCTGAGGTCGTTATTGCCCTGCGCAATTTCGGCACTGGCGTTGGCCACGCTCTCTGAACTCTGGCGCACATGGGACACCACGTCGATCAGGCTGTCCTGCATGGCAGCGAGCGCCTGGGCCATGGTGGCCAATTCGTCGTGTCCAGCGGTGTGGATGGGCTGGCTCAGATCCCCCGCCCCAATGCTCTGTGCCGCATGCCGGGTGGCCTCCAGGCCACGGGCAATCCCGCGCGACAGGCTCCAGCTGGCGAACACCGCAATCGACACGCACGTGAGCAGCAACACTGCGCCCCAGAAGTAGAGGCGGCGGAAATCGGCTTCGATCGCCTGGCGTGCCGTCTGTACATTTTTCAGCTGACCATCCACCAGGGCCTGGGTGGTGCGTATGTAATCGATGGTCCCCGGGGCTAACTTGTCCTGCACCAGGGCCTTGGCAGCAGTACCGTCGCCTGCAGCCTTGAGTGCGTTGGCCTGATCGCGCACGGCAACCCATGCCGTGCGCACTTCGCCCACGGCAGCAGCACGCTGCCTGGAGTCCGGGTCGCGCACCAGGGCCAGAAAGGCCTTTTGGGTCTCGGAGGTTTGCTCGGTGGTCTCCTTGATGCCCGCCTTGAAGAAGTCCAGCAACGCACTGCCATCGGAATAGGCCACCGCCAGGGAGCGTGCCGAGTTTTGCCGCACATTGGCCTGCCAGAGGTCTGCCAGATGAAGCAGCTCGGTTTCAGCCTCCATGCGGCTGGCGGATTGGGAGACCGATTCCATGAGCCACGCTGTAATGCCCGACAGCACCAGAAACGCCAGGGTGATTACCAGGTAACCCAGACTGATCCGGGTTGAAATCTTCAGATCGTTCATCGCCAAAGCTCCCAAATGGCCAAACCATCACCCTTTTTGCAGCAATCAAAGATGTGTGATTGGGAGCACATTATGGGTTGAGAGCATGTGCTGCGTGAAGCCGTCCATTGCCTGGTAGCGCAAGCAGACATGCGCTAGATCAACAGTTGCGCGGATTGCACAACAGCGCCGGCCCTGCGGGGCGGACCCGCCCCGCGCGTCTCAGGGTTTGAATTGGAGCGCCAGCACCTTGTCGGCCACGCAGCGGCCTTGCGGCTTGCCGCCTTCAATCGAGAAGCGGTAGTGGATGCCGGCATACAGGCGTGACACCGCTGCCTCGTCGGCGGCGGCTTTAAAACTCTTGAAGTTGCGCGGGCCCCAGCCTCTATC
>Ga0118677_10001134_pt1 | contig 57108 bp, 44 predicted proteins | sample AliMusrvi5mmetaG_FD_86154 | JGI IMG/M metagenome (GOLD analysis project Ga0118677, IMG submission 86154)
TTTCTCAACAGCACCGCGCTGGCCCTTGCCGCGCCGACGCCTTCCGCCGGCTGGTATGACCGCCCAATGCGGTGGGCGCAGCTTACGCTGGTGGAAGACGACCCGGGAAACTTCGACCCCGCGTTCTGGCTCGACTATTTCCGGCGGACGCACTCCGATGCCGCATGCCTATCGGCTGGCGGATGTGTTGCCTACTACCCGACCAAAGTCCCGCTCCACTACCGCAGCAGGTTTTTGGGCAATCGCGATTCGTTCGGCGAACTCGTTGCAGGATGCCGCAAGCTCGGAATGAACTTGATAGGGCGCACCGATCCGCACGCCGCGCACCAGAACGTTTACGACGAGCACCCGGATTGGATTGCCGTCGATGCCGCGGGGCAGAAGCGCCGCCACTGGGCCGATCCGACTCTGTGGGTGACGTGCGGACTGGGGCCGTACAACTTCGAGTTCATGACCGATGTGACAAACGAGATCATGCGCCTGTATAAGCTCGACGGCATCTTCAGCAATCGGTGGGAAGGTTCCGGCATGTGCTACTGCGAGCATTGCCAGCGGAACTTCAAGCAGGTTTCCGGGCTCGATCTACCGCGCTCTTCCGACCCACAGAATCCGGCGCGGAAGCAATACATCGTGTGGAAAGAAGCGCGGCTGTTTGAACTGTGGCGGCTATGGGACGCGGAGATCAAGAAGATTAATCCGAACGCGAGCTTCATCGCCAATGCGGGCGGCGGCGCGCTGAGCAATCTCGATATGAAGACGATCGGCGAACTCGCGCCGACGTTGTTCGCTGACCGCCAGGCGCGCCACGGAACCATGCCGCCGTGGTCGAACGGCAAGAATGGCAAAGAGTACACCGCCACGCTCGGTCGCAAAGCGATCGCCGGCATCTTCAGCATGGGAGTGGAAGAGCCTTACCGCTGGAAGGATTCCGTACAGAGCGCTGCCGAGATTCGCATGTGGGTGGTGGATGGCGTCGCGCATAATCTGCGTCCGTGGTTTACTAAATTCAACGGCAAGGTGATCGATCATCGCTGGACGAAGGTCATCGAAGAGGTGTATGGCTGGCATTACAGGAACGAGCGCTACCTGCGCAATGAGCAATCGCTGGCGCGCGTGGCGATGGTCTATTCGCAGCAGACGGCCACGTTCTATGGCGGAGACAAAGCGCGGCCCAAAGTGGAAGATCATGCGCTCGGCTTCTACCAGGCAATGGTGGAGGCGCGTGTGCCGTTCGATATGGTGCACGACCGCATGCTGGACGCAGCCAACATCGGCCGCTATCGCACATTGATTCTGCCCAACATCGCGGCGCTCTCCGATGCGCAGTGCCGGCAGTTGGAGGAGTTCGTGCGCAGCGGCGGTAACCTGGTGGCCACGCACGAGACTTCGCTCTATGACGAATGGGGCGTGCGCCGCAGGGACTTCGGCCTGGCCTCACTGTTTGGTGCTGCCTTCGAAGGGCGCATCGATGGCGAGGTCCACAATTCATACTTGAATATTGAGAAGGCGCCCGGCGGTGGTTACCATCCCATCGTGCGAGGCCTTGAAGACGCGACTCGCATCATCAACGGCGTGAACTGGGTCCATACCAGATCCACCACGCCGGGGCAGGGAATTGCGCCCTTGACGCTGGTGCCGTCCTATCCCGATCTGCCAATGGAACAGGTTTGGGCACGCGTCCCTCACACCGATAAGCCCGGCGTGCATGTGCGCGAAGTGGGGCGCGGGCGCGTGGTCTATTTCCCGTTCGATATCGACCGGACGTTCTGGGAAGTGCTCAGCGACGATCATGGCCGTCTGCTGAAGAACGCCGTTGCGTGGGCCTCCAATGAGGAGCATCCGCTGATTGTCGAAGGCCAGGGCGTGGTGGACGTTTCGTTGTGGCAGCAGAAGCAATCGATGGCCGCGCACATCGTCAATCTCACCAATCCCATGATGATGAAGGGTCCGCTGCGCGAGATCATCCCCTCGCCTCCGCAGAAAGTACGCATCCGCATTCCGGCCGGCCGCCGCGTCACCAGCGTTCATCTGCTGGTGAGCGGCAAGGCCACGGGGCATCGAATCGCCAATGGCACGGTTAGCCTGGAGTTGCCCTCCATCGGGCTGCACGAAGTGATCGCGCTTGATCTGGCCTAGACGCCCGCTACGTCCCAGCCCAAGCCGGGGGCATCATGCGGCTGCATGTAGATGCCTTCCGGTCCGCGCGTGATGCGCATGCGGTCCTCGAAGCGCTGGTAGACCTCTTTCGGACCGCCCGGCGGCGGCAGAAACAGTTCGCACCACGGTGCATTCGTGGTCGCCATCGTGAAGGCCACGGTTTCGGGTGACAGTCCGCCCGCATGCGGAATGACGGGGATGTCGTAGGCTGCGGCCAGCGCGCCGATCTTGCGCAACTCGGTGAGGCCGCCGCACCACTGTGCATCAGGCTGCCAGATCTCGGCGGACTCGTGCTCCAGCAGATCGCGGAAGCCGTAGCGCCCGTACTCGTGTTCGCCGGTCACGATGCGTGTCGACGTGATGGCCTTGCGCAGGCGCCCGAAGCCCGCGTATTCGTGCGGTTGCAGCACCTCTTCCATCCAGTAGATGCGATAAGGTTCGAGGATCTTCGCCATCTCGATGGTGTAGCGCTCGGTCCATGACATCCAGCAGTCGAGCATGATGTCGCCCTCGTCGCCCAGCGCCTTGCGCGTCTGGCGCACCATCTCCTCATTCTTGCGCATGCCCGCCAGGCCGTCGGCGGGCCCATGCGGTGCGGCCAGTTTCAGGCGCTTGAAGCCAAACTGCAGATGCTGCTCCACGTCGTTGCCGGTGCAGTAGCAGGGAATGCGGTCCTTCGTTTGTCCGCCGAGCAGCTTGTACACAGGCATCTGCAGCGCTTTGCCGATGATGTCCCACAATGCAATGTCGACTGCGCTGATGGCGTTCATCGTCACTCCCTTGCGGCCGTAGCTCATGGTGGAGCGCCACATCACGTCCCATAGCCGTTCCACGTCGAACGGATCTTTGCCCAGCAGCAGCTTGATCAGATGGCCTTCCACGATCTGGCCGCCGGCACGTCCGCCGAGGCCGCGTCCGGTGATGCCGCGGTCGGTGGTGATTTCGACCGCGAAGTCGTCCATCTTCCCGGGATCTGGATTGAACAATGACCGCGTGGCTTTGTACTCCGGATAGATCGACATGGGGCTCGCAACCTCCACGTTCTGCGTGCTCCACGCGCCCGGCGCGGGTTTGAACGTGTAGGTCCCGGTGCGCGCGCCTGCCGGCTTCAACGTCACGCCGGTGATCTTCAGCTTGCTCTTGCCGAAGTCTTGCGCCTGGGCGCTCATCGGAGTGGCTGCCGCGGCCGCCGCCGCTGGTGTGCTCTTGAGAAAGTTTCGACGGTTCATGTGTGCCATTGTATGCATTGCGGCCCTTGTGTGCATACAATAAGAGTTAAAGATCCGCAAAGGATGTGACCCATGTCTGATCTGCTCTCTGCAAGCCGCCGCTCGTTTCTTGCAACCGTCGCCGCAGCCGGCGCCTCAGCCGCCACCGAGACCCCATCGCTCCCCACCATCACACTTGGCAAGCACGAGGTCACTCGCCTCATCGCTGGCTATAACCCGATCGGAGGTTACTCGCATTCCGTCCCCAAGCTCAGCGCGCTGATGAAGAACTGGTTCACGCCGGAGCGCACCCTGGAATACATCCAAAGTTGCGAACGCAACGGTATCAATACGTGGCAGGCCAGTATCGACAAGAAATGTTTCGACGCCCTGCGCACCGCTTGGGACAAGGGCTCCAAGATGAAGTGGATCTGCCTGATGCGCGACGTGGACGCCGCGCAGTGGAAAGAGATCATTGACCTCAAGCCTATTGCAGTGGTTCACCATGGTGAGAGTACCGACCGCCTGTTCAACAACGGCGAAGAGGGCGACATTCGCGACTTCCTGAAGAAAGCGCACGATCATGGCGTGCTGGCGGGCGTCTCCTCACATCGCCCGATGAACATCGCTAAGATCGAGGACTCCAACTGGGAACAGGACTTCTACATGACCTGCTTCCACGAGATCCGCCGCGATCAGGAAAAGGTCAAGGAAGGGCTCGGCGATATGCCGATCGATGAGTTGTATCTGCAGGGCGATCCGGCGCGCATGACCGCGGTAGTGCGCAAGGTGTCGAAGCCGTGCCTCGGCTTCAAAATCCTCGCCGCGGGCCGCGCATGCAACAATCGCGCCTCCCTTGAGAAGGCGTTTGCCTTCGCGTTTCAGAACATCAAGAAGACCGACGGCGTCATCGTTGGCATGTTCCCCATCATCACCGATGAGATCGCCGAAGACGCCGCGATAGCCAGAAAGTTTGCCTGATCAGCGCCACAGCCGCGCATAGGGCGGCGCGCCTGGCTGGACCGCCGCGATGCGGTCTGCCTCGGCCGAATCCGCTGTGTCCGGACCTTCGGGGTAGCGATAGCGGGCGACGAAGTCGTCCTCCATCTCCAGACCCCAGCCGGGTGCCGGCGACAGTTGATAGTGTCCGTTGCGCACCTGCAGAGGATGCGTGAACACTCCCTGTTGCAGGAACTCCAGATACTCCAGCCAGCGGCCTTCGCTGCCGAACCACGCCTGATCGAACGCCGACATCGGTCCCACCAGTTGGCCCAGGCCGATGCCGCCGCTATGCGGGCAGACCGGCACGCCGAACTTCGCCGCCATCGCGACGATCGCGAACAGTTCATTGACGCCGCCCACGCGCGCGCCATCGATCTGGCAATGCGTGAGTCCGCCTCCGCTCAGCAACTGCTTGAATGTGATCGCGTCAGGAGCCTGCTCGCCGCCGGCCACGCCGATGCCCAACGGGGCCAGCGCCTTGCGCAGTTCGATGTATCCGAGCACGTCGTTATAAGCGATGGCCTCTTCAATGAACAGCAGTTTGAATTCCACCAGCTCAGCCATATAGCTGGCCGCGTTGCGCCAGTCGCCGAGGTTCTGATTGGCGTCGGTGAGCAGCAGCGCGTCGTGTCCGGTCGATTCGCGGATCGCCTCCAACATGCGGCGGTCCTCGTCAAGGGCTCGGGCGCGGTCATACTGTTGGCCGCGGCCGACCTTTGCTTTGAACGCGCGGGTGCCCTGTTGATAGAGCCCGCTGCACAACGTGCGCACCTCGTCGAGCGGACGGCCGGACCATCCGGCGGTGCTGTACACGCGCAGGCCGTCGCGCTCCAGGCGCGCCAGGTTCGCATCGCGCGCTGCGACGCGGCTCTCTAGCATTTCGAGCAGTTCGTCTTCGGTGAGCGCATCGCGCAGGTGGTGGAAGTCGATGCACTCCACGATCTTCTTCGGCGGCAGCGTGGCGAGCAGTCGCCACATCGGCAGGCCTTCGCTTTTGGCCCACAGATCCCACAGCGCGTTGATCACGCCGCCGACGGCCATGCGGTAGACTCCCAGCGCCAGCCACCGCAGTTGATGGTGCTCGGCCAGCGACTGCGCGAACAGGCCGGGCTCGGCGATAAAGTCCTCCAGATAGCGGCCCACGACGAACGGGCTCAGCGCTTCGATCGCCGCCTTCTGAATCTCCGTGCCCGCTCCGATGGTGAAGACGAGCGAACGGCCTTCGAGTCCGCTATCGGTTCGCAGAATCGTGATGGCGCACGAATAATTCGGCGCCAGATGGCGCGGATCGGAACCGGCCATGCCGAGCCTTACGGTCGGGTAACGAATGTCGAGAACTTCGAGTGAAAGAATCTGCTGCTTTGGCTTCATGAAAGGGTAGGCCTCCATCATAGCGAAAGAGGCCTACCGAACAAATTCCTTAAAACTCCGCCATGCCCCCGTCAACGAACAGTTCGATTCCCACAATATAAGAAGACGCATCTGAAGCAAGAAACAGTGCCGCGTTAGCGATCTCTTCCGGTTGTCCGAACCGCTTGAGGCCCACACCTTGCGCCATGTTCTCTTCGAATTGCTTTGTGGCTCCAGCGTCCATGCCGAGCTTGCCGTAGATAGGCGTCTCAATTGGTCCGGGACTGATTGTATTCACGCGAATTCGCCGTGGCGCGAGTTCGGCTGCCAGCGTACGTCCGAAAGATCGGACAGCCGCTTTCGTAGCGCTGTAGACGCTTGTCCCGGGGAATGCCTTCTTGCTCACCACCGATGCATTGAGAAGAATTATGCCGCCATCGGGAATCAGCGGCTCGGCCTTTTGGACCGTAAAGAAAAGTCCTTTCACATTGGTCGCGAACTGTTCATCGAAGAATGCTTCGTCTACCTGCGCTGCCGGTGCGAATTTTGCGATGCCGGCATTGGCGAAGAGGATGTCGATCCTCCCGAACTTCTCCTTGATCTGCTCGATCAGCTTTGTGGTGTCGCCCAACTTGCTTGCGTCGGCCTGAATGGCTAGCGCGCCAGTTCCTAACTCTTTCTGCGCGGCATCGAGCGATGCAGCGCTTCTGCCCGTGACTACCACCTGCGCGCCTTCCTGTTGGAACAGTTTCGCAGTTGCGAGCCCAATACCGGTTGTACCTCCGGTAATCAATGCCACCTTCCCGTTCAGCTTGCCCATTGTCGTCTCATCCTTTTCTCTATATTGGAACGTTCATTCCAGATACCGATAGGATGGGCCAACCTGGAAGAGGATTCATTAATTTTCGATGACGGAAAGCGTTGTCTGGACGATGGCGCGGATGGACTCTGGATCGGGCAGCGTTTTGGCCGTAACCCGAAGGCCGAAAAGCGCATTGGTGAGAAAGGCGGCCAATGCTGCGATGTCGTGGCCCTCCCGGATTTGGCCACGGATCCGCGCCTCTTCCAGCGATCGAGTGAAAAATGCTTCAATCCCGGTGCGCGCCTTCCGCCCAAGGGTGCGCATTTTGCGCTCCTCTGCCGCGCGCTCAACGATCGCATTCACTACCATGCAACCGCGCACATCCGATACCGACTGCGCAATCGCCAGGTCAAAGGCCGCCCTGATCCGCCGAAGGCCGGGCTCAATCGATGCGGTTGCTCTCTCCAGGTTGTTGTCGCCCGTTGCAAAACGATCCAACGCTTTGTCGAACAGTTTGCGCTTGCTGCCGAACGCCTCGTACAGGCTCGCCCGATTGACGCGCGTCGCATCCACCAGGTCCTGAATGGAAGTCGCCTCGTAGCCTTTTTTCCAGAATACTTGTAGAGCAGCGTCGAGCGCCTCGTTAACGTCGAATTCTTTGAAGCGTGGCATTATCAGGTTATTCGCGGTAGGACGGATCCTTGCGGTCCATCAGCCGCATCAGCGCATCAAACTCCGGATTCGGATTGCGGCTGTAGCCGTCGCCTCCGGTTGTCGAAAGAAAGTCGTCGCTCAGCTGCGCGCTCAACTCGCACACTTTGCGCGACGGGATGATCAACTGCCTGCCGGTTGCCTGCGCGGCCAACTGCACCTGGCAGGCGCGCTCCAGCCGGTACATGCGCACAAACGCCTGCGCCACCGATGCCCCGCAGGTCAGCAGGCCGTGCGAACGCAGCACCAGAATGTTCTTGTCCCCGAGGTTGCCGGCCATCCGCCTGCGCTCTTCCAGGTTGAGGCTGGGGCCTTCGAAGTCATGATAAGCGACGCGTTCGAAGTACCCCAGCGAATACATCCCGATCGGCAGCAAGCCTTCGCGCAGGGCCGCCACGGCCATGCCCGCCAGTGTGTGCGTGTGCATCACGCACTGCACGTCGGGCCGGTCCATGTGGATGGCGCTGTGAATGACGAAGCCCGCCGGATTGATCTCCTGAGACTGGTCGCCGACGATGTTGCCGCAATGGTCCACCTTCACCAGGTTCGAGGCATTTACTTCATCGAAGCGGTAGCCATACGGATTGATCAGGAAGTGGTCTTCCTGGCCGGGCACGCGCACCGTGGTGTGGGTCCAGATCAACTCCGACCAGCCGAAGTGGTCGATCATTCTATACGCTGCCGCCAGCTGTACCCGCAGTTCCCACTCGCGCGCCGTCATTCCATCTACTTCCTGCACTGCACTTTCTCCGCCTGAATATTGCATGTCATGTCCTTGTGCGCGGAGCTGTTATCCACGGCCAGCTTCCAGTTGCCGGGCTTGCCGGTGAAGACGGTGTAGCCCCATTGGTTAAGCTCCTCAAACTGGTTGATCTGATTCCTGGTTACCACCGGATCGGTCTTGCTGAAGCTCTTGATGGGTTTTGCCAGCGCCGTGCCGCCATTGCCAATCACGAGCTGCGACGGATGCCCCTCTGCTTTCGAGAACGCCAGCAGTTCGAAGGTATGGGTGTGGCCCGCCAGCAGCAGTCCTATCCCCGAGGGTTGGGCCTGCTTCCACGCGGCTTCCAATGCAGCATTCAAAATGTCGAGTTGCTTCTTGCCCTCTTTGAGCGACCACACCGGGTGGTGCGAAAGCAGCCAGCCGCCACTCATGTTCTCTGCGGAAATGGTCTTAAGGTAACCCGTGAAGAGCGTGACCTGATCATCGAACTTCTTGCTCGGCTTGGTTGGCGCCACGTCATCGGCATCCGAGGAATCGAGTACCGCGTACTTCATTTTTCCAACGGTAACCACATAGGGAGGAGCATTCTCGATGCACGCGCCGCTTTTTGCGGTGCCCGGATCGATCAGCGAAAACCAGCCATTGCCTGCGCGCTTGCAGTCTTCGTGATTGCCGCGCACAAAAAGCCAGGGGGCCGCTTCCAACAACGGTTTGGCGGGAGTGAAAAAGTCGGCACGCCACGTCACCAGGTTGTCGCCGTATGGACCTCCGGGGCAGCCCTTCTGTCCCTTACAGTTCGATTCGCGGTAAAGATAGTCGCCAACATGGATGACGAGATCGGGTTTCTCTTGCGCGGCACTGGCCGCCACGGTGGGGAAAGGCCATGTCTTGGGATCGTTGCAGTCCTGGATGCGCCAGCTGCTGCCATCCGCAGGGCCGTCTTCGGCGCCGCCTTTAATGCGGCAGCCCGTGTCGCCCAGCACCAGGATTTTCTTGGGCTTTGGATTTACGCGCGGCAGGGCGCGTCCGCCGATGGAAGCAGACTTCGCGGCCGCCGGCACCACCGCCTCGCAAGCCGCCGCGTCGAATTTGCCGAAGGTTGCCCGGCGGCTCATGGGCTGCGCTTTGCCGTCGATCGAGATCTCCGGACAGGCCGCTTGCGGGGATTCGACAATCGTCCGGGCGAGGGCCGTGAATCCCGGATTGCCGGCCGAAGCGGGTCCAAGTTCGATCCAGATATCGGCAGCAGCAGCCGATGCCGCGGCAGCCAGCGCGAATGATGCGAGAAGTTTCCAGTTCACTGTTTCTCCTTCGGGAAGGGTACGAATTGCAACGAGGCCGAATTCATACAATACCGCAGCCGGGTGGGCTCCGGGCCATCGGGAAAGACGTGGCCCAGATGCGCGCCGCAGCGCCGGCAGAGGACCTCATCGCGCGGCACGCCGAAGCTCTTGTCCACCAGTGTATAAGTGTTCTCCGCGGCGATCGGCTCGTAGAAGCTCGGCCAACCCGTGCCCGATTCGTACTTGGCCGCCGAAGAGAACAGTGCCGTGTTGCAGCCGATGCAGCGATAGGTGCCGGTATCGTGGGTCTTGTGATATTTGCCGGTGAATGCGAATTCAGTATCCGCCAGCCTCGTCACTTTATACGAGATCGGCGAAAGCCGTGCCCGCCACTGCTCATCGGTCAGCACAACGCGCGGCACAGTCACCGGACCAAGCGCGGTGCCGTCTTCGGCAAACTCCAGGATGGTCACCGGCGGCCCGGATGCCTCCACCGGCCCGGCAGCCTTGCGAACCTCGGGTTTGGAACATGCCGTGAGCGCCGCGAGGGCGATTGGCAGTAGCCACTTCATCAGAGCTCGATGCTGGTCCCCAGTACGGCCAGGAATTGCGCCAGCCACGCCGGATGCGCAGGCCACGCAGGCGCGGTCACCAGCAGGCCGTCGGTGTGTGCCTGGTCCATCGGCAGGTCTACGAAGGTGCCGCCGGCGCGGGTGACGTCGGGGGATACTGCCGGATAGCAGCTGCACTCTTTGCCTTCCAGTACACCAGCCGCCGCCAGCACCTGCGCGCCATGGCAGATCGCCGCGATCGGTTTCTTCGAGAGCGAAAAATAACGGACGATCTCCAGCACTCGTTGATTGAGCCGGATGTACTCCGGGGCCCGTCCGCCAGGGATCACCAGGGCATCGTAGTTGCCCGGATTGATCTCGTCAAAGCTGGCGTTGAGTGCGAAGTTGTGACCGCGTTTTTCGCTGTAGGTCTGGTCGCCTTCGAAATCGTGGATCGCCGTGCGCACACTCTCTCCGGCCTTCTTGTTGGGGCAGACTGCGTGGACGGTGTGGCCGACCATCAGCAGCGCCTGGAACGGAACCATGACCTCATAGTCCTCGACGTAATCGCCGACGAGCATCAGAATTCTTTTTGCGGGCATACTTGCATTCTAGAGCAGTGACGTTACCGGCGGCGCAGGCGAGCCAGTTCGTCTACCATGATCTGCCGAACTTTTTCCCGCAGCTCCGCGCTTTGCTTGGTGGTGTAGCCTTCAGGCGAGACCGCCGGCAGCACCCGCAGTTGCACGTTCTCGGCGTTGGTGAAGATCCAGCTCTGCTTGGGCAGGGCGTTGCTGGAGCCTTCGATTACCACCGGGAGAATCAGTTTTTGCTCGCGAATCGCCAGTTGAAACGGACCGTCGTTGAAAGGCAGCACTTCGCCATCGAGCGACCGCGTGCCTTCGGGGAAGAACACCATGGAGACATTCTCGCGCAGGATGCGCCCGCATTCGAGCAGCGCTTTGGCTGCTTTTCGCATGTCAGAGCGGTCAACTGGAACATCGCCGCCCATCGATAGCAGGCTGCCTGCCACAGGCAGACGGAACAGTTCCACCTTCGCCATCCACTTCGCATCGATGCGCAGATGACACAGGATCGGAATATCAGCCAGCGATTGGTGGTTCGCCACCACCACGTAAGTCTGCGTAGCGTCGAAGTTCTCCATCCCCGATACATGAATCCGCCACGGGTTGACCCGGGTGAAAATCCGTCCCAACCTTCGCAGCCAGCGTGCGGTCTTGATGCGGCGCGGGTCCTTTTCCGTCAGCAGCACCACGCGCATGATGGGCCACCAGACGAGGACGAGTAGGGTGTTGGTTATCCAGATATAAACTGAGCGGATCGCTAGGAACATGACAGGCTTTATTCAGGATAGCGCTTCATCAGGCGAAACGATAAATCTTCATGGCGTTGAGGCCGCGGATCTTCGCCGGCACGTCGCGCGGAACAAAGTCCCAGATGTAGTTAAAGAGCTTCACCCTCTGATCGTATTCCGCTTCGTCCTTGCCGAGTCCGCCCCAGATCATGCGCTCCGGCCCGAAGGCTTGGTAGGCCTCCTTCACCAGCGGCTTGGCTGCCTCATCCACGCTCGAATACTTCATGATGACTTTTGGGAACTTCGCCAATTTCAGCACGCCCTTCCACTGTTCGGGAGTGCCCTGCCAGCCGCGGCCCAGGTGATCGAGAACCACCGGCATCTGCGGAAACTGCGCGGCGAGCGCCGCGATCTGCGGAGCGTAGTAAGGAATAAAATGCATCTGGATGGCGAGGCCGAGATCGTGCGCCTTCTTCCATGCTGCCTTCATCGCCGGATGCGACATGTCGCGGTCCCTGATTGGGCCTGTAGTGGTTGCCGGCTCCCCGGGCTTGCGCATCTGGTGAATCCGTAGCCCCACGATGCGATTCGGATTGCGCTTCATCAGCGCCTCCATACGAGCCGGGGTATCGGGCAGAATCGGATCGAACAGGCAGGTCCCTTTGAAGAAGCCCGGGAACGGTTCGTTTGCAAAGCAATACTCCAGATAGCTGTGATCGTCCTGGTAGGGCTCTGGATGCACAATCACCGTGTGGCTGATCTTGCGCGCATTCACGAAGCGCAGATAGTCTTCCAGCGGCGCCGGCTTGGGCTTGTATGATGCGTTGGGGTGAAATGGAAAACGCTTTTGATCAGAGGAGAAGAGATGAACGTGGGTGTCGACTAGACCGCCTTCGGGCGGCGCGGGCGCGAACAGGGCAGCAAGAACTTCCCGGCGGGTGAGCATAGCAACCACTATACATTGGGGAAAGTATCTCTCACTCACGTTCGCGGCTCCGCTAGCGAAATTCAAATGCTAGCGGAGCCGCGACCGTAAGGGAGCGGTACTTAACTAAATAAACAACGGAGCAGCTACCAGCGTGATCGTGCTCAACAATTTGATCAGCACGTGCAGCGACGGGCCGGCCGTATCTTTGAACGGATCACCAACCGTGTCGCCGACCACCGAAGCCTTGTGAGCCTCAGAGCCTTTGCCGCCGAAAGCGCCGGTTTCAATATACTTCTTCGCGTTGTCCCATGCGCCGCCGCCATTGTTCATCAGCAGGGCCATCAGGATTCCGGAGATCGTTCCCACCATCAGGAACGCCGCCACCGAAGTTGCGCCAACCGGCATGCCATCGGGGCCAGCCGAGAAGTGCTTGAAGATCAGGCCGATTGCGATCGGAGTCACCACCGGCAGAATGCCCGGCAGAACCATCGCCTTCAATGCGCCCTTGGTTACGATATCGACGCAGGTTGCATAATCCGGATCCGAGGTGCCCTTCATGATGCCGGGGTCAGCCTTAAACTGGCGGCGGACTTCTTCGATAACCGTCTGCGCCGCCGTGCCCACTGCCTTGATGGCCAGTGAACTGAACAGGAAGACGAGCATCGCGCCGATCAATGCGGCCGTGAATACCGGAACGTGGCCGATATCGATCGTGAAGGCCTTGGTATCCGGCCAGCCGAGCGTGTTGCGGACTTCGTCAATGTAAGCGGAGAACAGCAGGAAAGCTGCCAGTGCCGCGCTGCCAATTGCATAGCCCTTGGTGAGTGCCTTGGTCGTGTTGCCTACCGAATCCAAACGGTCCGTGCGGTTGCGCACGGCTTCCGGCTGCTTCGACATTTCGATGATGCCACCTGCGTTGTCAGTGATAGGCCCGAATGTATCCATCGCCAGAATGTAGGCGCAGGTGGAGAGCATGCCCATGGTTGCGATTGCGGTGCCATAAAGGCCGGCCGCCTGTTCGGTGATACCAGTTTTGCCTACAAGAGCTTGCACGCCCAGGTAATAGCTGGAGAGAATTGCCGCGGAGATAACCAGCACCGGCAGCGCCGTGCACTCCAGGCCGACGGCATAACCGGTGATGATGGTGGTTGCCGGACCCGTGGTGCAGCTCTGCGCGATCGACATTACTGGACGGTATTTGTATTCCGTGTAGTACTGCGTGATCCACACGAACAGAAACGCCGTCGCCATGCCCACAACTCCCGATGCGAACAGGAACATATTGCCTTCAAGCAGCCATTGGACAGCCGCATAGAAGCCGATGCCCGCCAGTACAGTGGTCACATAGAAGCCGCGATTTAGCGCTGCCATCGGATCTTCGTCTTCCTTCGTCTTCACAACCAGGACGCCGATTGTGGATGCGATCAAACCGAAGGCGCGTGCCACCAGCGGGAACATCACGCCGCTGATGCCGAACACTTTATATAGGGAGACGCCCAGAATCATGGCGCCGATGTTTTCCGCTGCGGTCGACTCGAACAAGTCGGCGCCACGGCCCGCGCAGTCGCCTACGTTGTCGCCAACGAGATCAGCGATAACCGCGGGATTGCGGGGATCGTCTTCGGGGATGCCAGCTTCGACTTTACCGACGAGGTCGGCTCCGACGTCAGCAGCCTTGGTGTAAATACCGCCGCCCAACTGAGCAAACAGCGCTACGAAACTGGCGCCGAAGCCGAAAGCGACGATCTGATGCGGGACCTGCTCCGGATGCTCAAGGCCTCCGAAGATAAAGAACAACAGTCCGACGCCCAACAAGGAAAGCGCAACCACGCTGAGGCCCGTTACGGCGCCTCCGCGCAGTGCGATCTGCATCGCCTTATTGAGGGAAGTGCGTGCGGCCGAGGCCACGCGGATATTAGTGCGGATGGAGACCCACATGCCGCTAAAACCAGCGGCAAGGGAGCAGGCGGCACCAAAAACAAACGATACCGTCATGCGCGTTGCCAAGGCCGTACCTTCCTTGCTGAACGCGGCATAACCACCGAAAATTGCGATCGCCAGAACCAGGGAAAGGATAATAATAGTTTGGTTTTGACGTCTTAGGAATGCTTCGGCTCCAGATTTAATAGCGTTAGAGATTTTTTGCATCTCCGGAGTGCCGGTGTCCTGGCTGATCACATATTTAGAAAACCATACAGCTGCGCCCAGCGAGAGAACGCTGATAACTAAGACAAGCGTCAGATACGTCTGGCCTTCGGCCGAACTAACGCCTGCCTGCAGCAGCATGGCAGGAATGAGAGAGAGAGACATGAACTCGAGAACCTCCTGGTCATTTGGTAAAACGAGCCTGGGCCCCAACAAAACCGAACATCAAGCCCAACCTGGGGCCAAGTAAAACTCGTGACGGGCTTGCATCACTTTACTTCATCTACTTCCGGACTACAACATTAAAGTGTAACAGAATATAAAGGTATTAATATACTTCAAAGACGATGCACTTCAAATAATGTGTCTCGGGGACGGTCAGCAGGATGGGGTGGTCGGAGCTTTGGGCGCGCCGTTCAATCACTCTAAGTTGCCTGTTTGCATCGCGGGCGGCTTGGGTCACGGCCTCCAGTAGCATCGCCTCGCTCATGTGAAAAGAACACGAACAGGTAATAAGAATTCCACCGGGATTGAGCAGTTGCAGGGCGCGAAGGTTGATTTCCTTGTAGCCTCCGGTGGCGCCTTCCACTCGCGAGCGCGATTTGGTGAAGGCCGGCGGGTCCAGCACGATGGTATCGAACCGCTTGCCGGACGTCCGGTAGCCGGAGAGTAGATCAAAGACGTCCGCCTCGCGGAATCGCAGGTTCGTGATGCCGTTGGCGTCGCGATTCTTCTCCGCCGTGGCGATCGCCGTGGCCGAACTGTCCACCGCCTCCACATATTCCGCCGTGCGAGCCATATGCAGAGCAAAGCCGCCCGTGGAGGTGAAGCAGTCCAGCGCCTGCCCGTGTGCGTGCGCCGCCGCGGCAAGGTAGTTCTCGCGTTGATCCAGGTAGACGCCGGTCTTTTGCCCCTGCAGCAGATCGGCGAAGAAAGTCATGCCGTTCCAGTGCAGTGTCAGCGGGCCCTCGGGCAACTCGCCGTGCAGCAGGCCTTTGGTCAGCGGCAGCGATTCGCGCTCTCGCACGGCAACGTCATTGCGTTCCACGATGGCGCGCGGGGAGAACATCTCAACCAGGCAACTGGCGATCTCGGCCTTGGCGCGGTCCATGCCCTGGTCGAGCGTCTGCATCGTAAAGCAGTCGCCATAGCGATCGATTATCAAGCCCGGCAGCAGATCGGCTTCGGCATGCACCAGGCGATACGCCGAGACTTCGCGCAGTCCGCGCCGCAAGCGGAAATCGAAGGCGGCCTGTAGACGGGCCATCCAGAACGCGCGGTCCACCGTCAGAATCTTGCGCGAGAGCATGCGCAGCGAAATCTGCGAGCTGTTGCTGAAGTGTGCCGTGCCCAGTGCGCGTCCGGTATGATCGGCAACCCGCACCACCGATCCCGGTTCGGCCTTGCCGTTGCTAAGGACGTCGCTCGCGAAGATCCACGGATGTCCCGCTTCGATGCGGTCGATCGCCCGGCGGTTGACTCTGACGTTGGCGAGCATCTATGCCCGCGCCTGCAACTGCTTGATGCGGTCTTCGGTGGAGGGATGCGTGGAGAAAAGCCGCGCAATGGTGCCGACGGTGAAGGGTTTGATGATGAACATGTGAGCGGTGGCGTGCGACGATTCCAGGGGAATCCGCTTCGACCAGTTTTCGAGCTTTTCCAATGCCGAGATTAGCCCGGCCGGGGAGCCGGTGAGCTTCGCCGCCGCGGCATCGGCCGAGTATTCGCGGGTGCGTGAAATGGCCATCTGGATCATCGCCGCGGCGATTGGCGCGCACAGGATCATCATGAACGATGTCATGGGCGAGCGCTCCTCGTCTTCCGAGTTGTGCCCGCCGAAGATCAGGGCGTTTTGAGCGAGCAGGGTGATGGCGCTGCCCAGAGTGGCCGCGATCGAGCTGAGCAGGATATCCCGATTGTTGACGTGCCCCAGTTCGTGCGCCAGCACACCCTCCAGTTCTTTGTCATCGAGCAGTTCCAGCAGGCCCTGCGTCACGCAAACGGAGGAGTTTTTCGGATCGCGCCCGGTGGCGAAGGCGTTGGGAGAGGGGTCGAGTATCAGCCACAGTTTGGGCCGCGGCATCAGCAGCTTGTCGCACAGTTCGCGCAGCATCGGATCGACGCGCTGGAACAGTTCGCGGTACGTGTCGTGGGTCAGGGGCTGCGCGGAGTACATCGAGAGGGTGAGCTTTTCAGAGAGAAAATAGCTGAAAAAGTTCATCGCTACGGCGAGCAAAAAGCCGAACACCATGCCGCGGCGTCCCCCCAGGAGTTGACCTCCCATCAGGAACATGCCGCTCATTAGCGCCAATAACAGGGTGGTTTTGATGCCGTTCATCGATCCTACCAGGATAGCGGAAAACACACCGGGCAGGCGAAATTGCTCAATGTCGCGGACAGCCCTGTATGGCGACAGTGAGAAGGTGTGAAAAAATGCGCTCGCAAGCGAGGAAACAGGCGAAACCGCCTGTTCCACCTTTGAAAGCGCGTAACTGTCGGTGGTGGGACAGGCGGTTTCGCCTGTCCGTTTCAAATAGTTCACATCCCCTGAGGGAGCGATATTTTCTTGGTGCTCTTACTGCGTAACGTTTACTTTGATGCTGCGCGGCTTGGCCACTTCCTTCTTGGGCAGCGTGAGCGTCAGTTCTCCGTTCTTGTATTCCGCTCTGACCTTCTCCGTGTCGACGGTGTCGGCCAGGGTGAAGTAGCGGACGAACGAGCCGTAGCTGCGTTCGATGGTGTGGTAGCCGGTGTTCTTGCCGCCTTCCACCTTCTCGAACTTGCGCTCACCCTTGATCGTCAAGGTGCCGTTTTCGACGCTGATGTCGATGTCCTTGAGTTCGATGCCGGGCAGGTCGGCCTTGACGACGAGTTCGTTCTCGGTCTCAAGGATATCGACCGCCGGGTTCCACGGGCGCGCCGTCGAGGGCTCGGTGAAGAGGCGATTGAGAGTGTTCTCAAAGTGCGAAAAGGTCGGCAGATTAGCAAAGGGGTCAAATTTGGTCAGGTACATGTTGTTGTTTCTCCTTGGAATCATATCCTAAATCCATAATAAAACATGAGTGTTGTAGTGTCAAGTAATATTATGCAAAAAATTCAGATGTGTGTTTGGGAAACTGCAGCACGTTTAGGAGTATCATTAAAATCATGCACTTCGACTCAGAACAAGCAATCCTATCCTTCTGCGCCTCCTTTGAAGACGGCTCCTTTCCCAAGGCCCAATGGACCCACGCCTCCCACATCGCCATGGCGACCTGCTACCTCTGGCGCCTGCCGATTCACGAGGCAATCTTAGTGATTCGTACTGGAATACAGACTTACAACGTCGCCCAGGGCGGACAGAATACGCCCGAAAGCGGCTATCACGAGACACTAACTATCTTTTGGATTCAACGTGTTGCGGAGTTGTTGGCGGAAATGCCGGTGAACGCGACTTTGCTTGATGCGGTCAGGGCGTCGGTGGAAAAATTCGGAGCCAGGCGAGACCTGTTCCAGGACTACTACAGCTTTGATGTCGTGAAATCGATCGAAGCCCGCGCCCGCTGGGTGGCGCCAGACCTCAAGTAGTGCACGCATTTTGCGTGCCGTGTCGACAATCCTGCCGGCATCACTTCTTCTCGACCATCGCCTTCAATTGCAGGTAAACCGACTCTTCAAAGTCGAACTTAATCCGCTCCAGCCCGTCGGCTCTAGCATCGCCGGCGCGCGGACCGCTCTGCTTCAGGCAGCGGCCCAACAGCAGTATCGCATCCTGGTCTTCCGAATCACGGTCAAGGGTAGCTCGGAAGCGGTCCGCGGCGGCCGTAAAGTCACCCTTCTTCCACAGCGCGTAGCCAAGGTTGAACTGGTAATCAGGATCGGCTTCGTCCCCCTCCAGTGCCTTCTGGAAACTCTGGATGGCGCCTGGGTGGTTGACGCGCAATTGCGCCACACCAAGATTATTGAGCACCTCGTTCAGGGGCACCGCTTCCGCTACTCTCTCCATCGCCTCGAGTGCGCCCTTGTAATCGGCCGAGTAGTAACGCGAAATTCCCAAATCAAACAGGGCCTCGTGATAGTTCGGATCGTTCGGTGAAACACGCTGCAGCCAGGTGGCCGCACTGTGCCAGGATTCGGAATCCATCTGCAACCTGCCCAGTTGGAAGCAGGGCTGCGAAAAGCGCTCGTCGAGCCGGGCCGCCTGCGTAAAGAACCGGTGCTTCAACTCCGGAGTCGCAGCCAGCAGTCCGCGAACATAGTTTTCGATGGCGTTCACCCGGATGGACGGCCGCTTGGCAAGAAAATCCGCCTCCGTCGGCGCTGCGGCCGGATTCGCATACTTCACCGCCTGCCACGCCAGATGAGTCTGCAGTGCGGCCAGATCGTCGAGTGCGCCCAGTTCGCTGAACTCCTGGCTCTGGCGCATCTTCTTAAGATCAAGCACCCGGCTGCGGATTCGTAGCGTGGGTTTGGCGGTGTTGGTGGTCGTCAGTTCGAACTGGCCGTAGACAACTCGGCTGGCATCAAGCATTTCGCCGATCTTGATAACCGAGGCGCGCGAAAGATCCGCGCTGCGCCGGATCGCCAGCCGCTTATAGGCCTCGTCGCGTTCATCGCGGCCGAGCACAAGCATCCCTTCGCCGGACATCGCTTCGCGGATCGTCTCCGCGATGCTTTCTCCAACCCAGTCCAGATTTTGATTCTTGGAAAGATTCGCGAAGGAAAGAATAACGGTTGATTCCGCGGAGGCAAGGCCGGACAGGAGGACAACTAAAACGAGGAGCCGCCGCATAAAGTCAGTTTAACAGAAGGACTCTGGAACCAAGCAGCTTTGTTGGAAGAGCCGCTCCCTTTCTCCAATCGCGGAGAAAGGGAGCGAAGGATTATTAGTTCAACACGACTTTGGTTTTGGTCCCGCCGAGATGGATCTCCCGGATCGCGGACTTCCCGTCGTCGGTTTTATAAAGCACGCTGTTGGTGCTGTACTTCGAGTTGGACGTTTCGACTTTCGCCGTTGCCTCAACCTGCACCTTGCCGCGCTTCAAGACGATCTTGTCGCCCAATATTTCCATCTTATATTCTCCGGCTTTCAGCTCTTTCCCGTCGATGCGGGAGTCCTGAAGCAACTTGATCTGGTGAGATCCGGCTGCAGCCAGTGCGAGATTGGCCCAGGTAAGGCCAATGACAAGCAAAAGTTTCATATAAACAGCTCCTTAACTCTTTTTATCGTAGCGCAAAGTGCTGGCGTTTGCCGGACCTTGATTCAGGAGCAGCTTGGTGTTGGTGCCGCCAACGTGGATCTCCTGCACCTCGAACTTGCCGCCTTCGTTCTTGTACAGGATGCTGTTCGTGTTGTATTTGGAATTGGCCGCTTCCTTTGTCGCCTGCGCTTCCACTCTGACCTTGCCGCTCTTCAGTACGATCTTGTCTCCCAGCACTTCCAGCTTGTAGTCGCCGGCCTTCAGTTCGGTCCCGTTGATATGCGAAGTCTGAAACAATACGATGCGGTGCGTCTCCGCTGCCTGCAGGGTCAGGCTCGCCGCGGCAAGACACAATACGAGTAACTTATTCATAGATACAGCTCCTTTAATCTTGTGATTTGGATTGTCGCTTTGCAGCGTTCAGAAATATATACGCGCGACTATTGGAATTGTTCCGAAATTTGTTTGAGAACTTTCCGTTGCAGTTCCGGATCGTTTCCGAAGCCGTCAAACCAAAGGGTTGCCGTATCTTTGCGGAACCATGTCCACTGGCGCTTGGCGTAACGGCGGGTTTCCATCTGGGTGTCGGCGATCGCCTCTTCCAGAGTAAGTTGGCCGTTCAGATGCTGGATGCACTGTTTGTATGCAATCGACTCAAACGGTTTCGACGCTGCCGGGTAACCTAAGTCAAGAATGCCCCGTACCTCTTCGAGCAGTCCTGTTTCGAACATCACCCGCGTTCGCAAGTTGAGTCTTTCGTATAACTGTTCTCGAGCCGGATTCAAACCAATGGTCACCAGTTGGTAACCAGGCAGCGGATCCTTGCCGGCTTTGAACAGCTCCGATTGCGGCCTGCGGGCCAGCAACAATGTCTCCAGCGCACGGGTGGTCTTATTCACATCGTTCGCATGAATGCGCGCCGCCGCTTCCGCATCGAAGCGAAGCAGGAGCCGGTGCAGCGACCCAGGCCTGCGCGCCTGGCGCATCCGCAACCGTTCCCGCAGCGCCTCGTCCCGCGGCGGACCTTCGGAGAGCCCTTCGAGCAGTGCCCGCAGATAGAAGCCGGTACCTCCCGCGATAATCGGGAATCCGATCCCGGCCAGGGTCTGCCGCCCCAGGGTGCAGTAGTCGCCGGCGGTGAACAGTTCGTCCGGATTAATGATGTCGATCAGGTGATGTGGAATCCCGCGCCACTCAGTCCGGGGCAGCTTCGCCGTCCCGACGTTGAAATGACGATACACCTGTAACGAGTCACAATTTACAATTTCGCCGCTGAATTCTTCAGCGACCCGGATCGCTAAGTCGCTTTTCCCACATCCGGTAGGACCAACAATGGCAACAAGAGGCTTCACTCTGGCTCATTGTGCCATTTTCCGGCATCTTAAAGGTAACCGCGGTGAAAGTCGCGGCATCTAACCCAATAACCCTCCAGGGGGAAGTGCGCCCATCGGCGCCAATGTATACTGGATGCAAGGCAGAGGAATGACCCCAAACCGGTTTCTCACATCGATATTTGTATTGGCCCTCACCACCACCGCGTGGGCGCAGGACGCCGCTGAAAAGAAGATAGACCGCGCAGAGGCTTATTATAACTTTGCGATGGGGCATCTCTACGCTGAGATGGCGGGCGCTTACGGAGGCCGCAATGGCGACTACCTCACTAAGGCGATCGGCCATTACAAGGCCGCCATCAAAGCCGACCCGACTGCCACGTTTCTGAGCGAAGAGCTCTCTGACATCTATATGCAGGCGGGTAAGACCCGGGAAGCGGTCATTGAGGCGGAAGAGGCGATCAAGAACAATCCGAACGATCTCAGTTCGCGCCGCATCCTCGGACGCATCTACACGCGCATGATCGGCGATCCGCAGAACAAGACCGTGAACGAGGAGATGCTGAAGAAAGCGGTCGAACAGTTCACGAAGGTAACGGAAAAAGATCCCAAGGATGTCGAGTCGTGGCTGACCCTCGGCCGTCTCTACAAACTCTCCCAGAACTCGGTCGATGCCGAGAAGGCATATAAGAAGGTTCTGGCGATCGAAGACGGCAATGAAGACGCTCTCACCGGTCTGGCGCTGGTCTATTCGGACCTGGGCGACACGGTGCGGGCCACCGAACTGCTGCGCAAAGTTGCCGACAAGAATCCTTCGCTCCGCACGCTGGAAGCCCTCTCTGGCGCTTATGAGCAGATGCGCGAATACTCGCTCGCAGCCGAAACCCTGAAGAAAGCCATGGAGTTGCGGCCGGACTCCCCCGAAATCAAGCGCGCCTTGGCAACCAACCTCTTATTGTCAGAGCAGCCCGATGCCGCGTTGAAGTATTTCAACGAACTGTTTACCGAGGACCCCAAAGATGTCGGCGCGCTGCTCCGCATCTCGCAGATCTACCGCCAGAAGCACGACTTTGATAAAGCCTGGGAATCCGCGAAGAAAGCCCGCGAGATCGATCCCAACAATCTCGAAATCCGCTACAACGAAGTCACCTTATATGAAGCTGAAGGCAAGTTGACGGAAGCGATCACCGCGATGAAGGACATCATCGGACCGGCTCCGCGCCGCAACATCAGCCCCGGCGAACGCGGCAACCGCATCATCCTGCTGGAACGCCTTGGAGTGTTGTATCGCCAGAACGAGCAACCGAAGCAGGCCGTTGATACCTTCCGTCAGATCGCCGATCTGGATCCCGATAGCGCCTCTCGCGCCACGGCCCAGATCATCGACACGTATCGCCAGGCCAAGGATCTCCCCAAGGCTTTGGAAGAGTCCGATGTGGCGGTGCGCAAGTATCCGAATGACCGCATGCTGAAGATGGTTCGCGCCAATGTTCTTTCGGAATCCGGAAAGTTCGACCAGGCGGTCAGCGAGTTGAAGACCCTCCTCGATGGCAAGAGCGATCGCGAAATCCACTTGAGCCTCGCCCAGGTCTACGAGAAGCAGAAGAACTTCGCTGAAGTGGAAAAGTCGATCGACGCAGCTGAGAAGCTCTCCGAATCAAAGGAAGAGAAAGAGAGCATTTACTTCACCCGCGGGGCGATGCTGGAAAAGCAGAAGCGGTTCGATGGCGCCGAGCGCGAGTTCCGCAAGGTCATCGAAGTGAACCCCAACAACGCTTCGGCCCTGAACTACCTCGGCTACATGTTTGCTGACCGCAACATGAAGTTGACCGAAGCGCATCAATTGATCACAAAGGCTCTTGAGCTCGATCCCAACAACGGCGCCTATCTCGATAGCCTCGGCTGGGTGCTGTTCCGCATGGACAAGCTGGCAGACGCCGAAAAGAACCTGAAACTCGCGATCGAACGCACAGGAAAAGACCCCACGGTGTATGACCACCTGGGTGACGTGCAGTTCAAGCAGGGCAAGGTGAAGGAAGCGATCGCCCAGTGGCAGCAGTCGTTGAAGGAATACGAAACCGCCCCGGCTGCTGACCGCGATCCGGTCGAAGTGGCCAAGGTCCAGAAGAAGCTCGATAACGCCAAGGTCCGCCTGGCCAAAGAGAGCAAGAAGTAAACTGTTCGTTATCAAGCCGCTCCGGGGACGTAGCTTGCTGCGTCCCCAAGAACCGAGGGATACTCTCAGGAATCCGATCTTGTTAACCCACCTCAGCCCCTTACCATCCCTCAAAATCAAAGAAAACGAACCCCTCAGCCGTCACACCCGCTTCGGCATCGGCGGTCCCGCAAAACTCCTGGCCGAGACCAGCAATCCTCAGACCTTCACCGCCGCCCTGGGCACTCTCCGCAAGGCAAACCACTCACACGTCGTCATCGGAGGCGGCACCAACCTCATCGTCTCTGACGCCGGCTTTGACGGAGTGGTCCTCAAGTACACAGCCGACATGATCTCCTCGGAGCTGGAACTGGTGACAGCCGACGCCGGAGCCATCCTGCAGCACCTGGTCGACTACACGGTACTCCGCGGACTCAAGGGACTCGAAACGCTCGCCGGAATCCCCGGCTGGGTCGGTGCGGCGATCTATGGCAACGCCGGCGCCTACGGCCATTCGATCTCCGAACGGGTCCACAAAGTCTACTTCACAGACGGAGTCGAGACCCGCGTCTTCACCAACGCCGAATGCGAATTCCGCTATCGCGAGAGCATCTTCAAACGCAACAAGGATTGGATCATCCTCACCGCCGAGCTGCTTCTTGCGCCCGGCGATCAGGCGGAACTCACGAAAACCGCCAACGATATAGTCACCATCCGTAACGAAAAGTTCCCGCCCACCATGCAATGCGCAGGCAGCATCTTCAAGAACTTCCTGCTGGCCGATCTGAAAGTAGAAGTTCCGGAGAAGGTGGTCCGCGAAGGAAAAGTCCCAGCGGCCTATTTCTTGGAGCAGGTCGGAGCCAAAGGCATGCAGGCCGGCGGCATCGAAGTCGCAACGTATCACGCCAACCTCATCTACAATGCTGGTGGCGGCACGGCCTCTGATCTCTGCGCGTTAGTCGCGGAACTGAAACATCGTGTCCGCGACCGCTTCGGCATCGAACTGGAAGAAGAGGTTCAGTTCGTGGGCGACTTTCCGAACCGGTAGAGCGCGTCAGCGGTCCGGATGTAAAGGTGTCCTCCGGCGAGCGCAGGAGTCGCGAAGACGCCCTCGCCGAGGTCGTTGGTGTGAGCCACCTCCCACTCGCGCCCGGCCTTCAGCACCGTCACCTTGCCCTCTTCGTTCGCCAGATACACCTTGCCCTCTGCTGCCACCGGCGACGAAGAGTAAGCACCCATGGCGCCGGTTACGCGGCCAGCCTTGGCCACCTCGCCGGTCTTCGCGTCGAACGTCGTCAGGATGCCGCCATTCCGCACGATGTACAGCACGCCGTCATAGAGCAGGGGAGACGGCACCACGCTCACAAAATTCTTCTCATAGCGCCACGCTTCCCGGGTCAGCGTCATGCCGTCCCCCTCTTGCGTGGCGCCCTTGCCGAGGTGGATGGAAAGCAGGCTCGACGGCGCCATCGAGATCTTGCGCCGGTCCTCCCACTTCTGCTTGGTCACGATTCCGTCCCGATTACCCATGAAGCGCCCGATGCCCAACAGATACGCATCCGTGCCGTACTCATCGGGCGACAGTTGGCCGTCGTGGTTTTTGTCATACTTGGCCAACTGCGGCTCAAACGGACTCATGTCGTCGTAGCCATACCCAAACGTGTAGACCGTGTCTTTGTCCAGAATTGGACTCGCCACAATCGAGGGAGCCACGTTCGTGCGTGTCCACAAACGCTTCCCGTCCGATATGCGATGCGCCCCCATCATGCTCCGGCTCGACGTCACAATCACCGGAACCCCGCCCACAGGTTCATAGAGCAGCGGCGTGGCCCAGCCCTCTTTCTCTTCGCGCGACGTCTTCCAGCGGATCTCGCCATTGCGCTGATCGAAGGCCGCAATGTAGGACTCCATCATCTGATCGATCACCAGCACCACATTGCCGCCGGCAACGATCGGGCATGCCGCATGTCCCATCGAGTTCGAAAACGGCCCGAGCTTTACCTCCCACCGCAGCTTGCCTTCAGGACTATACGATACGAGACCGTAATCATAGAAGAACGCATAAACGTTGGTGCCGTCCGTGGCAGCCGTGATCGCCGCTTCGTGGTTCAGCTTATTGACCACTTCACTGCGCGAGCGCTCTACAAACCGCTCCCACAGCAGTTTGCCCGTAGTCCGGTCGAAGCATTGTGTGTAGAGTTTGCCGCCATCGGCAGCGGTGAGGAAGATATGGCGCCGGGTCAGTATCGGAGAAGATTTGCCATCGCGAACGGCCGTGCGCCAACGCAGATTCTTCTCGTGCCCAAACTCCGAGGGGTACCCGCTGGCTGTCGAAACGCCCGCTCCATTGGGTCCGCGGAAGCGGTCCCACTCCTCGCCCCAACAGGCACAGACCACCAGTGATACGAGCATTGCGCGCATGACCGAGGATCATATGCCAGCGCTGGTTCAGAAGTCAAATCCGCCTCAGGCCGATTGAGCCAATAACTCAGGCACCGCAAAACGCACACCGCCCGCGAACTCCAGGCCAGCAGCGTAGTCAATGCCGGATCGCACCGCATACCTGACGCAAGCCATGCCGCGAAACCCAAAACTGGTGGCATGGAGTTGCACGTACGACCGCACTTCAAGCCGCTTCGGCAGCACGATACGAAATCCAGATTCGGAAGCATCGACAATTCGGCCGTTGCACTCGATTGTTCTGCCGGAGGAGTCAGTCCAAGCCAGGTGAAGCTTGCTGCTCATCCGAACACGAGGGTGTTTACGCTTCTCCTTGGGATCAGCCATACACCACTCGTATCGGAACGCGAAAGATAAGTATGAGTGCGAACTACTTGCCGGCCATCGCCATCTGGCTCTCCAGCACCGCCTCAACCTGGCTGAAAACCTCGTCTGGAGACAGGTCACCATCAACACGGTGATAATTGCCGCTTTGATAGTACGCAAGCACCGGAAAGGTCGATGCCTTGTATGACTCCAGGCGGCTGTTCACCACCTTCGGATGATCGTCCCGCCTTCGCGACAGAAACTCGCCATCGTTATCGCACTTGTTCTTCTTAATGGGTGGATCCTTCAGCAGGTTGTAGATCTTCCCGCATGTGGGACACTGCCGCCGCGCCGCAATGCGCCGCGTCAGGACTCCCAACGGCACATCCAGGTGCAACACCAATGGCTGTGCCAGGCCCTTCTCATTCAAGCGGTTTTCAAGAAATTTCGCCTGCGATACGGTCCGGGGATAGCCGTCGAGAAGAAAGCCCTTGCGACAGTCGTCCTTGGCGATCCGATTCACCAGAATCCGGTTCACCAGGCCATCGTTCACCAGACCGCCTGCTGCCAGGATCGATGTGATCTCCAGCCCCAGTTCTGATCCAGCCGCAACCTCTTCCCGCAACATCTCACCCGTGGAGATTGCAGGTATATTTAGCCACCGGGTAATTCTAACGGCTTGTGTTCCTTTGCCGCACCCGGGAGGCCCGAACAACAGAAGGTTCAAAATATCCTCCGCGGTTCAAGGCTATGCCAGCCACTGTCGCACATGGACAGAATAGTCTTTACCTGATTAGCATCGTAATCCTTGTAACAGCAGCCGGTCAAGGTCACGGCGCCCCGGTTATTTCCCCATATACGCGTATAGCGCTGTAATCAAACCGATTAATGTGGCTAAAAAGATACTGTGGCGTAGCGTAAAGCGGAACAATTTCGCCTGGTCCGTGGTTGCCATGCCGGTTGCCGCGGCCGCAACAGCGATGCTTTGCAGGCTGATCATCTTGCCCATCACGCCGCCGCTCGAATTGGCCGCCGCCATCAAGACCGGATCCAGGCCGAGTCTGGTCGCCGTCACCACCTGCAGATTGCCGAACAGAGCGTTGGCCGACGTGTCGCTGCCCGTCAGGAACACGCCCAGCCAGCCAAGTAGTGCGCTGAAGAACGGGAACAGCGGACCGGTAGCCGAAAACGCGAGTCCTAGAGTCGCAGTGGCCCCGCTGTAGTTCATCAGGAACGCCAGACCCAGCACGCTCGCAATGGTCAGCATCGGGAACGCCAACTGCTTGCAGGTGTCTCCGAAGATTCCGGCGAACTTGCCGGGTGAGACTTTCAAAATCAGCGCCGCAACGATACTCGCAAACAGGCACGAGGTGCCGGCCGCCGAAAGCCAGTTGAACGCATACATCGCCGCGTAGCCGGAAGGCTTCGGCGCCACCGGGGGCATCCGCTGTACCAGGTTATGAAGGCCCGGCCAGGCGACGTTTATTGTGAATTTGTTCAGCTCCGCTTTGATCCCTTCCTGGCCCCACAGCAGCACAAAGATCACCAGCAGGAAGTATGGCATCCATGCCATGAAGACCTCGTTCGCCGGATGGTGCTTGGGCACCTGCGCCTTGTGGTCGCCTTCGAGCACGAAGTTGTCCTTCGGCTTCCATAGCTTCATCAGCACCACCAGGCTGCCGATCGCCGAAAGGGAACTCAGAATATCCACGAGCAGCGGACCGTGATAATTCGACACCAGAAACTGCACGCCGCCAAACGCTACACCGCACAGGATCGCCGCCGGCGCCACGCCGCGCCAGGCGCGCACGCCGCCCATCACCAGAATCAGGTACGAAGGTACGCAGATGGAAAGCGGTGCGCAGATCTGTCCCACCCTCGCGCTCAGCGCATTTGCCGAAAGCCCGGTGATGCCGGCCAGCGTTGTCACCGGAATTCCGATCGACCCGAACGCCACCGGAGCCGTATTCGCCAGCAGGCAGATGCCGGCCGCATAGAACGGAGAGAATCCAAGCCCGGTCAACATCGCCGCCGCCACCGCTACCGGACTGCCGAATCCCGCCGCGCCTTCAATAAACGCGCCGAATGCAAAGGCAATCAAGAGCGCCTGCAGGCGCCGGTCCGGCGTCAGGCTGCCGATCGAATCCTTCACGATTTCAAACTTGCCTGTGTCCACCGTCAGCCTGTACAGCAAGATCGCCGAGAATACAATCCAGCCGATTGGCCACAGTCCGAACGCCGCGCCGTAGGCGATGGAACTGAGCGCCATCCCCACCGGCATACCATAGGCAAACAATGCCACCCCAGTGGCCGCCGCCAGGCCCGAAAGCGCCGCCACCCATGCCGGCTTGCGCAAAACACCAAGCAGGAACAGGAGAGTGAAAATGGGCAATGCCGCGATGAGGGCCGAAACGGTCAAACTATCGGCGATAGGAATGTAATTTTGCTGCCACATAGGGTGAGAGTCATTGATATAAGACTGGCGGGGTCTATGTCAAGCGATCACCTGACTCCGGCAAGTCCTAGTAATGCGACATCCTCTGCCGCGGCCGCAGGCCAATTCCAGGTATGCCGCGTCATTGAGCGTCCACCGATGACGCGCTGCTAATTTCGAAGTAGCTCCCCATGCCTGGCCATCAGTCTCAAGATCGACCATGATCGGCAAGAATGCAATGTCAGCCAGTGCCGCATCGCGAAAGGCAGAGACCGTTCTGCCTTTGCGTACACCCATTTCAAGAACGTTCGCGACCTCCAATCGCCATAGGGCTGGAACCAAGGCGCCCGATTCGATGATCCGGAAAAAAACGGCACTGACTTCTTTCGCGGTCCCGACAGGTAGATCCAGGCAAGCGTGATTGAGCAGGCCAGAACCAAACTCACGGCCGGCCTTCATCTCGTTCACTTTTGAGCGCATTCCAATCAAATCGCCCGGTTCCCAACTGTTCGGCGCTTGCACGAATCCGTGCCGAAGCCGCTTGCGCACTCGCGCGATCGATTGCGCCGGAACAGGCGACCAGCCGTGCCACAGGTTTGCCGTGTCTCGTGATGACGATCTCTTCCCCGCGTTCTACGCGGTCTAACAATGCCCCAAGTGGGTTCTTTGCTTCGGACGCACCGATATCCAGCACTCTCCCTCCATGACCCAGTTTCGGCTAGCTTAACGCGGATCAGGAGATCACCAGCCGCTTGTCGCCCTCGCGCCGCGTGACCCTCTCGCGGTCCAGGAACTCCAACAGCGGAATCGCGTACTTGCGCGAGATTCCCGTCCAGTCCTTGAATTCACCCACCCCGAACGTCTCGCCCTTGTGCGAGGCCAGCAGCTGTCGCAACTGCTCGATCGCAGCCGCATGATAGGTCAGCTCCTCGCTGATCTTCTTCAACTTCCCGCCCCGATACAGAATCTGCAGCAACGTCTTCGCCCTCGCCGCATCCACGCCGGAATTTGCCAGCACCTCGGCCGTAGACGGCACCGCCAGTCCGGCCGTCTGAAACACCGCTTCGATCTTCGCGATCGCCGCCTCTTCGTCCTGCTTCAGGTGCAGCGTATGCGACCGCAGTCGCAGCAGATCGCCCTCGGCCACAATGTCCTTGGCCGTCGCGATCACCGCATCCAACACCGCCGCTGGCGCCGCACCCAACTCGCGAGCACGAAACTCCTCGCGCGGCAGTCCGCCCAGCAGCGGACTCTTCTTGTGAAAATCCTTCAACGTATTCCGCAGCTTCGTCACCAGCGAGGCGAACCACGCCGCATCCATGTACCAATCCTGGACCGCGATCAGGTCCTTCGCCGCCGCCTCCACCTCCGCCGTCGTCATGCCCGTGCGTGCGATCAGCGCTGCCATGCCCATGCCGCAGCCAGACTCTTTCACAATCACCGGCACACCCAACGCCCGAAGCCGCTCAGGCGAACTCCGCCGTGGCGGCGCGATGTCCACAACCTCGCCGCCGCCAATCGTCACCACCGGCGAGAACATCCGCACGATGAATCGATCACCCGGCAGCAGCTGCAGCGGTTCGCGCAGCACAAACCGCACGAAGCCCTCGCCCAGCGGCCGCGCCTCCGCCACTATCTCCGCGGTACCCGCATGAAAGTGCACCGGCGCCCGTGGCTTCAGCGGCTTTGCCGAGGGCAGCAGAGTGAACTTTGCATCGATCACCTTCGCCGGCTGAAACAGCCCAGCCGCCGTCAGCATCATCCCGCGCGAAATGCCCTCGACGTCGCCCGCCACATTAATCGCCGTCCGTTGCCCCGCACGTGCTTCGCTGACCGCCGCGCCATGCACCTGGATGCCGCGCACGCGCAGCCGCCGCCCCAGCGGATGCGCTTCTACTTCCTGTTCCAGCTTCAAGCGCCCGGAAACCAGCGTCCCGGTGACGACGGTGCCGAAGCCCTTCATCGTAAATACCCGATCGACAGGCAACCGGAAATGCCGCGAGACATCTTTCGACCGCACCGTCTTCGCAGCCGCCGCGATCGCCGCGCGCAACTCGTCCATGCCGTCGCCGGTCTTTGCACTTACCGCGACCACCGGCGCACCTTCCAGGAACGACCCGGCCACAAACTCCGCCGCCTCCATCCGCACCAGTTCCAGGATGTCTTCGTCGACAAGGTCTTTCTTGGTCAGCACGACAATCCCACCCGGAATCCCCAGCAGCCGGCAGATATCGAAATGCTCGCGCGTCTGCGGCTTGATCGATTCGTCCGCGGCAATGATCAGCAGCACCAGGTCGATGCCGCCCACCCCCGCCAGCATGTTGCGGATGAAGCGCTCATGGCCCGGCACGTCAACGATCCCCGCCTCCACACCTTTGCCCAGCGACAGGTGAGCAAATCCCAGCTCAATCGAAATCCCGCGCCGCTTCTCTTCCTCCAGCCGGTCCGTATCGATCCCCGTCAGCGCGCGTACCAGAGCCGTCTTGCCATGATCGATATGTCCCGCCGTCCCGACGATGAGGTTTAGCATGCTGGAGTGTCCAACTTAGGGAAGCGCTCAAATGCGCATCTGGCCGACTTCGCGTGGATGAATCGCCTTGAGTCCAGGGTATCGTCGAAAATCGCTTACATTGAAAGTGAGTATCAGTTCGATCCCATACGCCATAGCCGATGCCGCAATTCGAGCATCATGGACCTTTAGACCTGAAACCGAATAGGTTCCTACCAGGTGCTTCCAGATCGGATAGACCTCAGGTTTTTCAGGCAAGAAACCAAAGATCTCTTCAATGCTGACGACAATCCGCTCAACATGGCGCGGCAGCAAACCCAGGCCATTGCGATCCAGCGGGCGCGAAGCAACATTCCAAAATTCAACGATAATCTGCGGTACAACGCAGACGCGATGACCCCGCTGCCGGAGATCGCTCAGGGCTGTCCGGACTTCCTTGTACTGAGCATCATTGCGATTGACGCGGCGAAGGAGGATGTTCGTATCTGCCAGAATGTCCATCTAGCGGATTTCTTCGTCTACCGCGTAAATGTTCTCGCGGCTGACGGCTTCATCGGAGAGGCTTGGCATTGCTGGAAGCGTATCGAGCAGCGCTTCCAATGCTAGGTCAGCATCGTAGGATGTTCCGAGGTGCGCATCCTCGGAAGGTGAGGTCTCCTTTACCGAATAGCCACACTTCAAATTTCGAACAGTCTCTGCAATCGCTTTTGCAACAGGCTCTGGAAGACCCTCTAGATCGATTAATTGCGCCATGCCAATCGCTCCTATAGTCAAGGATAACCTGACGGCGGCATTCGTGGAAATCCCTCACCGCACCAGACACGGCCGCTTATTATCGAACTTCCACTCCGGAATCAAATACTGCATCCCCACCGCGTCGTTCCGGCTCCCCGCCGGCAACTTCCGGTATGCCTCATGGGCCAACTCCAACTGCTCCCGGTCCAAATCCACGCCTAATCCCGGCCGTGCCGGAACCGTCAGCTTCCCGCCCTTGATCACAAACGGTTCACGCGTCAGCCGCTGCCCATCCTGCCAGATCCAGTGCGTATCAATCGCCGTAATCTTCCCCGGAGCCGCCGCCGCCACATGCGTGAACATCGCCAGCGAAATATCGAAGTGATTGTTCGAGTGCGACCCCCACGTCAGCCCCCACTCATTGCACATCTGCGCCACGCGCACAGACCCCTGCATCGTCCAGAAATGCGGATCGGCCAGCGGAATGTCCACCGATTGCAGCTGAATCGTATGCCCCATCTCGCGCCAGTCGGTCGCGATCATGTTCGTCGCCGTCGGCAACCCCGTCGCCCGCCGGAACTCCGCCATCACCTCGCGCCCAGAAAAGCCCTTCTCCGCGCCGCAAGGATCTTCCGCATAAGCCAATACGTCATGCTGACCGCGGCACAGCGACACTGCTTCATCGAGTGACCACGCCCCGTTCGGATCGAGCGTAATCCGCGCCTGCGGATACCGCTCTGCCAGCGCCGTCACCGCCGCCAACTCTTCAACGCCGCGCAGCACGCCGCCCTTCAACTTGAAGTCAACGAATCCGTAGCGCTCGTGAGTCGCCTCAGCCAGTCGCACTACGGACTGCGGAGTCAGCGCCTCTTCGTTACGCAGCCGGAACCAGTCGTTGTCCGCACCGGGCTCACTCTTGTACGGCAGATCGGTCCGCTTACGGTCGCCGACATAAAACAGATACCCCAGCACCGGCACCTCGGTCCGCTGCTGCCCGTCGCCCAGCAGCGCCGCTACCGGCACGCGCAGAAACTGGCCCAACAGATCGAGCATCGCCGCCTCGATCGCCGTCACCACGTGGATCGTGGTGCGCAGATCGAACGTCTGGTTGCCTCGTCCCGCCGCATCGCGCTCGGCGAACGCATTCCTCACCGCGAGCAGCACGTTCCGGTACCCGCCGATGCTCGCCCCTACCACCAGCGGACGCGAATCCTCAAGCGTCTGACGGATCTTCTCGCCGCCCGGCACTTCGCCCACTCCTGTGCGCCCATCGCTATCTGTAAGGATCACGATATTGCGCGTGAAGAACGGACCATGCGCGCCGCTCAAATTGAGCAGCATCGAATCCTGGCCGGCCACGGGCACGACTTCAAATGTTTTGATCACAGGTGCGGAGGAGTTTACAGGCATGAATCAACAATTATCTCGCACCGGAACCTTCGTGCGCGCGCCGTGATTAAATGGAGTACTGGAATGCAGCTGCGCACCAAACTCGCCGTCCTGTTACTGCTGCTTGCCGCGGCCGCGATCGCACAGCGCCGCTTCGGCGGCGGCTTCGGTGGACGCGGTGGCGGACTCCCCGAACGCGAAGAAGGTCCGCGCCCGGTATTCCCTGAGCACGCCGAGTTTCATTTCGTCCGCCTCGAATATAACGACCTGCCGCAGTTCCACCGCCGCTTCGGCTTCTCCTCGCGCGCCGGCCGCGGCGAGGGCTGGTGGATGGTCGATTGGCCCGACGCCGAAGACCACTTCTCTACCGGCGTGCAGCGCCTCACCCGCGTCAACACCGGCGCCCCCATCCACTTCAGCCTGCGCGACCCGCAGCTCTTCGATCATCCCTGGATCTACGCCACCCAGACCGGCTGGTGGGACCTGAGCGACCAGGAAGCCGCCAAACTCGGCGAGTATCTGTTGCGCGGCGGCTTCCTCGTGGTCGACGACATGTGGGGCCCCGACCCCACGCAATGGGAGGTCTTCGAGCAGACCATGCAGCGCGTGCTGCCCGATCACCCCATTACCGATATCGGCCTCGGCGACTCCGTCATGCACGTCCTCTACAACATCGAGCAGAAGGACCTCACCTGGATCCCCGGCACCCGCCACCTCCGCCGCAACGGCTCCGGCCAGTTCGAGGCCATGCAGCCGCCGGGCACCACCCCCGCCTGGCGCGCGATCTACGACAACAACAACCGCATGGTTGTGGCCGTCAACTACAACACCGACATCGGCGACGCCTGGGAGTATGCTGACGCCCCCGAATACCCGGAGAAGATGACGACCCTCGCCTACCGCTACGGCATCAACTACCTGATCTACTCCATGACCCACTAGGCTGCGCAAACCAGGGACTGGCACGAAGCTGCCTGTCCCGGTTTGCCCCCACCCACCCTTGTTAACAAACAAAAGGCCTGATACTCTTATTCTGGAGGTGCCAGTGCACTTCATTTTACTCACGCTAGCCTGTGCCGCCGCGCTCTCCGCGGCCGACCCGACCTTCCTCAGGCGTTCTCTCTCCACCCTCGACCCGAAGCCCGCCGACCTCACCGCCGCCGGCTCGAAACTCGCATCCTACAAGCCCGTCTTCGGAGCAGGCGACCCCGACGCGCGAAACCTCAAAGGCATCGCCCGCTACGGCGAACTGACCGTCGCCCCGCAGGGGACATCGTCCATCGTCAGCTACCCGGCCGAGGAGCAACTCTACTACGTGCTCTCCGGCAGCGGAACGCTGCACTACGGCGACGAGAAAGCGCCCATCAAAGACAACGATTTCATGTATCTGCCGCCAGGTGTTCCGCACGGAGTCGCCAACAACGGCTCGCAACCGGTCCGCGTGCTCGTGATGGGCTACAAGATTCCGTCCGGCACAACCGTTCCGCCCACGACGAAACTGATGCTCGCCAATGCCGCCGACGTGCAACTCGTCCCTGTCTCCGGACACGGCCCCACCAGCCTCTTCAAACTCCTCATGGGCACCACCCAAAGCACCCGCGACAAACTCTCCGCTGCCACCGTGATGACCAGCCTCTTCATCATGGACTTCGCCCCCGGCGGCACCAACATCCCGCACCATCACGAAACCGAAGAGGAGATCTACTTCGTGCTGCGCGGCAAAGGTGAAATGGTGGCAGGCGGCGGCGCCGATGGCAATGAAGGCCGCTACCCGGCCAAAGAAGGCGACGCCTATTTCATCCGCCTCAACACCACAGTCGGCTTCTACAGTGGCTCGAAGGCAGGCGACCCACACGACCTCATCCTCGCCGTCCGCTCACGCTTCCCGTTTCCCAAGACGCCTCGATAAGAAAAGGATTCCATGGATTCCGTAAACTTAGTCCCGTTCCAATGGCCCGCTGAATGGCACAGTGCGCAGCAGTTGAAACTCCTCGCCAATACCCCCGTCAACTGTCTGTTCTGCGATAACGACGCTGTCTCTGCCGCCGCCCGCCACGCCGGCCTCACCGTAATCGACCCGAAGTCCGCTTCGCCTTCGCCCCTGGCCGAAGTCAAATGGGATGCCCCGCCGGCGCCGCGCGTCATTGGCGGACTTGTCTGGCCCAGCGTCCGCATGTCGCCCGGCGCACGCCGCGACACCGCCCAGGCCGGGCCCACCGGCGCTCCCTGGATCGACTCCAATGCCTGGGTCGCGCATCTCGCCCGGGTCCGCGCCAAGGGAGCGCCGCTGTGGCTCAGCTTCGGCGCTGCGCAGAAAAAGTCGACCATCGATACCTCCGCCTACTTGACTGCACTGGTCGACTCTGCCGCCGCAGGCGCGCGCTGGATCGTCAGCCTGGATCCGGCCATCTCCAAGGGCCTCACCCAGGGAAATGCAGATGCAACGCAAACCTGGGCCGCCATCACCCGCATGCTGCGCTTCTTCGAAGACAACCGCCGCTGGGCCGCGTGGGAACCGTGGGGTGCGCTCGGCGTCCTCTCCACCTACAAAGGCGATCACGAATACTTCGGGCAGGAGGTGCTGAACCTCTCCGCCCGCCGCAACCTGCACTATCGCGTGCTTGACCGCACAGCGCCGCCGCCCGAGCGGCCGCTGGACCATCTGCGCGCCATCCTGTATGTAGATCCCGAAGTCCCCACGCCCGCATGGAAAGCTGCTCTCGCGTCCTTCGCGCAGAAGGGCGGCCAACTCATTCTTCCGAAGCAACTCGCCGCGGAGTTTCCAGCCGAAGCGACACTGCCATGCCCCGTCGCCGGCTATCAATCCCGCACCTGCGGACGCGGCCGCATCTCCGCTGCCACGCGCGATTGGGATGACCCGTACTTCCTCGCCCAGGACGCGCACAGCCTGGTCAGCCGCATGCATGACCCGGTCCGCATCTTCAACGCCCGCTCTCTTTGGGAGCACTATTCCGAATCGGCCGATTCGCGTTCCGCCGTGCTGCAACTGGTGGGCTTCTCCCGCGGTTCCTACGATTCGGTCAGCATTCGTGCCGCCCGGCCGTGGCGCTCGGCCACGCTCCACACCGCAGGCTCCGCGCCCGTCCGTCTCAACACCGTCACAGTCGATGGCAAGGTGGAATACCATCTGCCTGATTTCTCCAACTTCGCCGCCCTGGAGTTCCAATCATGAACACCTCTTTCACTCGCCGCAATCTGCTGGCTGGCACCGCCGGCTCCATGATCCTCGGCCGCAACGCGTGGGCCGCCGAAGCGCCCACCGCGTCCGTGGCCCTTTCGAAGTGCAACAGCTACGGTGCCGAAGTGCTGCCGATGTTGAGCGCTATGTTCGATCAGATCGGCGGCCTGGGCCGCCTGGTCAAAGGCAAGACCGTCGCCATCAAGGTCAACCTCACCGGCGGGCCGGAAAGCCGCATGGGCTACCTGCCCATCGGCCTCACCACCTGGACCCACCCCGTTGTCATCGGCGCTACGATTCATCTGTTGGGCAAAGCAGGCGCGCGCCGCATCCGGCTGCTGGAGAGCCCCTGGAAATCTGCCGAGCCGCTCGAAGAACACATGATCGGAGCCGGCTGGGACCTTTCGCACTTTACCAACTCGGCGTCGAATGTCGAATTCGAAAATACCAACTTCCTCGGCTTTGGCAAGAAGTATGCTCGCTTCAACGTACCGAAAGGCGGCCATCTGTTTCCCGCGTTTGACCTCAATCACTCCTACGCCGATTGCGACGTCTTCGTCTCCATCGCGAAATTGAAAGAGCATCTCACGGCAGGCGTCACCATGTCGATGAAGAACTGCTTCGGCATCACGCCCTGCACCATCTATGGCGACAACGCGCCCATCGACGAGCCGGGCCAGGTGCCGCTCGGAGGCCGCTTCCCCATCCATAGCGGCTCGCGTCAGCCATCGAAATGTTCGCCCGGCGAACACGACCCCGCCACTCCGCGCGACGGTGGCTATCGTGTCCCGCGCTGCGTGGCCGATCTGGTCGCCGCGCGCCCCATCCATCTGGCCATCATCGATGGCATCGAGTCACAGACCACGGTCGAAACCGTCAGCCGCAACGCGACCTACGTGAAGCCGCATGTGCTCGTCGCCGGCCTGAATCCGGTGTGTGTCGACGCAGTCGGAGCCGCCGTGATGGGCTTCGACCCCATGGCCGACCGCGGCAAGGTGCCCTTCGAAAAGTGCGACAGCACGCTGCGTCTTGCCGAAGAGCTGGGCGTCGGCACTCGCGATCTGAGGCGCATTGAAGTAATCGGCGAGAAGATCAGCAACGTGGTCTGCGACTACCGCAAGGCCAGCGCCACAGCAAGAACACGAAGAGGATAACGCGCAAGTCCGGGCGGGATTCGATAAACTGATTGCTACCCGCAATCCATGCGAAACGCCTGCATCATCTTTTCGCTAGTCGTCTCCGCACTCGGCGCGCAATCCCCCGCCGACCAATTCGAAACCCGCGTGCGCCCGCTCCTGGCAGCCAAATGCCAGGGCTGCCACAACGCCAAGACCCCAACTGCCGGGCTCGATCTTTCGACCTCTGCCGGCCTGCGCAAACTCGCGTCACCCAATCGCCTGCTCGAAGTCACCGCCTACGACGGCAAAACCAAAATGCCGCCAGCAGGCAAACTTCCCGACTCCGAATTGGCCGCCCTGAAGGACTGGGTGAAGGCCGGAGCCGTCTGGCCGAAGGGCGCCAACACCACAGCAGCCGCCGGACACTGGGCGTTCCAGCCCCTGCGCAAATCGCCGCCGCAAGCCACAATTGATCAGTTCCTGCTCGAAAAACTAAACGCACGCAACCTCAAGCCCGCGCCGCGCGCCGCGAAACTTACCCTCCTGCGCCGGGCTGCCTTTGATCTCACCGGCCTCCCACCCACGCCGCAGGACGTGAAGCTCTACATGGAAGACGCCTCGCCCACGGCCTTCTCCAAAGCCATCGACCGCCTCCTTGCCTCTCCGCGCTACGGCGAAAAATGGGGACGCCACTGGCTCGACGTCGCGCGCTATGCCGATTCCACCGGAGCCGACGAAGACTACCGCTATCCCTACGCCTGGCGCTACCGCGACTATGTGATCGACGCCTTCAACCGCGACCTGCCCTATCCGCAGTTCATTCGCGAACAGATCGCCGGCGACCTGCTGCCTCCGCCCGGCGGGCAGGAAGTGAATGCTACCGGCATCGTCGCCACCGGCTTCCTCGCCCTTGGCCCTAAACTGGTGGCCGAACAGGACAAGGTCAAAATGTTTTATGACATCGTCGATGAACAGATCGACGTCGTCGGCAAAACCTTCCTTGGCCTCACCCTCGCCTGCGCCCGCTGCCACGATCACAAGTTCGATCCCATCACCACCAAGGACTACTATTCGCTCGCGTCCATCTTCGCCAGCACGCGCCAGCTCGATCAGATCGAAGGTACCGTGTCGAGCCTGTACTACGTGCCGCTCACCGGCAAAGCCGAGGCCGATCGCTATGCGGAGCACCAGAAGAAGGTGGCCGCCAAACAGCGTGAGATCGATGGTGTGATCGGCGGCCAGGGCTCGAAGTTCCGCGCCCAACTCGCCCCGAGGATCGCCGAATACATGGTCGCCGCCCTCCGCGTCTATCAGGATGGCGCCGCCCTCGAAGAGGCAGCAAAGGGCCTCGATGCCGCTGTGCTCAAGCGCTGGGTCGACTATCTCAAGCCTTCGAAAGAACGCCGCGCCCATCTCGAAGCCTGGTACAAAGCCACCTCGGTGGAACAGGCAGCGGCCGATTACCAAAAGAACTACTTCGACGAAATCGCCCTCCGCGCCAAGGCCCAGTCCGACTTCGCCGCTGCCTCAAAGGACGCGAAAGCCAAAGGCCAGCCCGCGCCACCTGCGCCGAAGTTCCCAGCCGGCGCCAACCGTTTCTACTCTGAGATCACCGCCGCCAAAGGCACGCTGGGCCTGCCCGAAAAAGATCCGGAGAAGATCTTCCCCGATGATGTCCGCGCCAAACTCGCCACGCTGCGCACGGAACTCGCCGCGCTCAAGCAGGCCGCTCCGCCGGAGCCGCCCTTCGCCTGCGCCGTTGCCGAAGATAAGCCAGTGGAGCAGCACGTCTTTCTGCGCGGCAATGCAGCAGCGCATGGGGATCTCGTCGCCAAGCAGTTCCCGGTCGTTCTCGCTGGCGATCATCAAACACCGGTGAAGCAGGGCAGCGGACGCCGCGAACTCGCTGAGTGGCTGGCCGACACTGCGAATCCATTGCCCGCACGTGTCGTCGTCAATCGCATCTGGCAGGGTCACTTCGGCCAGGGTCTGGTCCGCACGCCGAACAACTTCGGCATAGCCGGCGAGCGGCCCACGCATCCCGAACTGTTGGACTGGCTCGCCGCTGAATTCGTCGCGCGCGGCTCGTCATTCAAGAACATGCACCGCCTCATCATGCTCTCTGATGCCTATCAGATGAGCAGTGAGGCCACCGATGAACAACTGGAGCGCGACCCCGATGATCGCCTGCTCTCGCGTTTCGCCATGCGCCGCAAGACAGTCGAAGAGATTCGCGATTCGTTGTTGCTATTGGACGGCTCACTGGACTTCACGATGTTCGGCGCACTCGCCACCGGCAAAGGCACTGACAACGAATTCAGCGACGGCCGCAAGAGCATGCATCCTGACGACACAAAGCGCCGCACCATCTATCTGCCGCTCCGCCGCTCGAATCTATCGACGTTGTTCACGCTCTTCGATTTCGGCGATGCCACCACCAGCACCGACGTTCGCGAACAGACCAACGTTGCCCCCCAAGCCCTCTACATGATGAACAGCAAGTTCGTCGCCGCCTGCGCCAGGTCTCTCGCCGCGCTGTTGATGAAAGAGCCTGCCGAAGCCGCGCGAGTGAAGCAAGCCTGGCGCGTAGTGCTTGGCCGCGAACCCGCCGACGCTGAAGCCGCCTCCAGCCTCGCCTACCTCGCGGGTTTCCCCAACGGCGATCCGCTGCTCAAATGGACCAGCCTCTGCCGCACCCTGATCGCATCGAACGAGTTCATCTACGTGCAATGAAGACACCGCAATCACTCTCGCGAAGATACCTGCTGCGGCGCTCGGCCTGCGGCTTCGGCCTGATGGGCCTGTCCTCGCTATTCGCTGAAGCTGCCGATCCGCTCGCGCCGAAGCAGCCACACTTCCCGGCGAAAGCCAAACGCGTGATCTTCCTGTTCATGCACGGCGGCCCGTCGCACATGGATACGTTTGACCCCAAGCCGCGCCTCACTCTCGATCATGGCAAGCCGTTGCCCTTCAAGCGCCCGCTCACGTTCGCCGAAAACAATGTCGGGGGACTGCTGAAGTCGCCCTGGGAATTCAAACGTCACGGCCAGAGCGGACTCGAAATCAGCGAGCTATTTCCGCATGTCGCAAAGCACGCCGACGACCTGTGCGTGATCCGCTCGATGGTCGGCGACAGCGTCGCCCACGGCGGCGCGACACTTCAGTTGCACACCGGCTCCAACACCTTCACGCGCCCAGCCATGGGCTCTTGGGTGATCTACGGACTCGGCACGGAAAATCGAAATCTGCCCGCCTACATCACGCTGAAGCCAGGCCTGTCGCACGGCGGCGCGAAAAAGTGGAGCTCAGGCTTTCTGCCAGCGGCATATCAAGGGACCGCCGTCGGCCTCGGCGGCATGGCGATCGAAAACCTGAACGAGCCAATCGAGCACCTGAAGAACTACGGACTCACGCCCGACCAGCAGCGCTACGAGCTCGACATGATTCAGAAGATGAACAGCGCAAGCGCCGCCGGCCGTCATCACGACCCTGAACTGGAAGCCCGCATCCAGAGCTTCGAACTCGCCTTCCGCATGCAGACCGAAGCGCCGGAGGCTTTCGATGTCAGCAAGGAATCCGATGCAACGAAGAAGCTCTACGGCATGGATCAGCCCGAAACCGCCGACTTCGGCTGGCAGTGCCTGATGGCCCGCCGCCTCGCTGAACGCAACGTGCGCTTCATTCAAATCAATCACGAATACGGTCCCGGCAACGAAGTCGGCTGGGATGCACATAGCGAACTCATCCGGCTGCATACGCGCACGGCACTCGCGGTCGATCAACCCATCGCCGGGCTGTTGACGGATCTCAAAGCCCACGGTCTGCTCGAAGACACCCTCGTCATTTGGGGCGGGGAATTCGGCCGCACACCCATCGCCGAAGCGGGCGACGGACGCGACCACAACCCTTACGGCTACTCCATGTGGATGGCCGGCGGCGGTGTGAAAAAAGGCTTTGTTTACGGGGCTACGGACGAGTTCGGCTATTACGCGGTGGAGGATCGCATGCACATCAACGACATGCATGCGACCATGCTGCACCTGCTTGGGCTACAGCATGACCGTCTCACCTACATGTACGGAGGCCGGGCGTTCCGGCTTACCGACGTCGCCGGCAAAGTGGCCACCAAGATCGTCGCTTAAACAACAGAGCCGCTCACTGACGCGAACGGCTCTGTTGATGGTGTAGCTATTCTTGCGGTAGTCCTACGGGAGGACGACGCGCGCTCCGCTGCTGAACGTTCCGCCAGTGTAGCTGCCGCTGACGGAGAGGACTCCTCTGGAGCCCGCCGCGCCAACGGTGCCGGGGAACGTGACAGTCGCTTGTACCGAACCACCGGCGGCGATCGAGCCCAGTGACTGTGGCAGTGGCGTCCCGGCCGTCGTCCCAATGGCCGCTGTTGTCAACGAGACGTTCGATGCCGCCGTTCCGCCGTTGTTGGCGATCGTAATAGTAGCGATCACCTGATTGCCGGTGCGGACCATCGACTGCGTAACAATCAGACTGGCCGGTGAGCCGCCCGTAGTGGCTGGCAGCACATCGATCGTCACGCTCTTCGCCGACGAGGCATAGTTGCTGCTGGTGGGCGTGAAGACCACCGAGAGCGTCTGTCCGTTGCCGGCCGGCAGTACCGTGCCTAACGCCGGAGTGTAGGCAAACGTGCCCGGCACGGTCGCTGTCGCACTCAACTGGGTCGAGCCTAGCGCGCTGCCGAAGGTGATGGCCGCCGGTGCGCTCCAGGTAACGGAAGTGGCCGCCTGGTTGACGGTCAGATTCAGCGTCTGTGAGGAACTCTGGGACGCCTGGCTGTCACCATCGTAGGTTGCGGTGATGGTGTGGGGCCCGGCCACCAGGGTGCTGGTGGTGAGGGTCGCCTTGCCGTTCGGACCGATGGTGCCGGTGCCGATCAACGAACCCGCGTCGAAGAAGCTGACCGTGCCGGTCGGCGTCCCCGAGGGAATCGTAACGGTGCCGGTGATCGTGACGGCCTGTCCGTAGGTGGACGGGTTCACGTCGGCCGCGATCGCCAGCGTGCTGGGTGCGGTGAACGTGATGTCGAGAATCGGATGCAATTCGATTCCATTCGGCGCCACACCGGTCTGGCCGTGCAGGAAGTCGAAGAAACCGACGCCTTTCATCTGGACCGGTACGTTTGCGTTCTGGAAAGTGCTGGTGGCGGTGAAGCGTGCGTCGAATTTCGCGCGGACGGCGGCGACCGCTGCATCGAAGGGGCTGGTTGAGCCATCACAGGCGGGCGACGGGATTTCGGTGACGATCGTATTGCCGACCGGGTCCTGCAGCACGATGTGATAGTCCACATCATCTTCGAGCTTGTAGAAGGTCATGGTTCCGTTCACCACGAAGACGGTATTCTCGGTGGGGGCGAAGCGCGGATCGTAGGGCGGATTGGCATTCAGAGTCGGAGCCGGAATCGCGCGCAGGTCTTTGATCGTGGTCCGCACGGGATTATTGATGTCCACCTGCGCCGCTCCTGTGTCGGTTCCTGTTTTCACGGCCCAGCGTTCCACGCCGCAGGTGGGGCTTTGCACCGTGAAGGTGATGGGTGCGGGGGCGGTGCGGCTTTGGGCGTCGGTGATGGTTGTGGGAACGCTCTTTGCTCCGTATGGCGTCGGCGCCGCTACGCGGAACGAGTAGATGTTGTCGCCGGCAGTGACGTCGCCGTGCGTGCCATCGTCGTAGAACTGCTGCGAAGCGCTGCCGCCGATTGCGCTGAGATTGCCCGTTACCGCAATGCCGGTGCTGGCGGGCGAGGTGGCAGGTGTGACTGTGACCGTCAGCAGCAGATTGCCGGACGGATCGACTGCGGCGGGAATAGCCAGGCCGACGCCGGAGATGAGCGTGCTGCTGCCGCCACAGGTGTTAACCGGCGAAGAGCTGTTGCGCGGAATGGGGCCGCCGATCAGGAAGTCATTATTGTTGTTGTCCGTATCGATGCAGCCATTGTTCTTGCGCACCGCGGCGGTGGTGTTGCTGAGCGCGGCGATCACGGCGCCCTCGAAACAGGTCGTGCCACTGCCGCCGTAGCCCACCATGTCGGCGATGCCGCTGCCGGTGGGGCAGGCGCCGGAGAGGGGGCTCGTATTATTGACCAGGGCTACCTTGCCAGAGGTTGCGCCCATGTTGATGCTGCCAGTGATGTCGGCAGCTGGCAATCCGGTGGCGCCCGAGGCGCCCTGCGCTTCCTGGACCAGATAATAATGACCCGGCTGCAGGATGCAGGTGCCGCCGTTGGGGCAGAGATTGCTGACCGACCAGGCCGTAGCGGTGGCGGAGGCCTGCTGCACGGACCAGCCGTTGATATCTACCGGTGAGGTGGATTGATTGAACAGCTCAATGTAGTCGTTGGTGTAAGTAGCGCCGGAGTTGCCGCCTCCGCCGTACACCTGGCTGATCTTGACCGAAGTGGAAACGGGCGGCTGGACGGTGAGCGAGATGGTGGTGGAGCCGTTGCGCATCTGGCCGTCGTTGATGTTGGCCAGCATTGACTTGCCACCGGTGGAGGTTCCACCGGCAACGGTGGTGCTGAACGAGAAGATGTTATCTCCTGAGGTGACGTCGCCGTGTGTTCCGTCATCGAAGAACTGTTGCGAGGCGGAGCCACCGATGCTGGTCAGGTCGGCCGCGACGGTGAGACCGGTGCTGGGGGGATTCGTGCCTGGGGTGACGTTAACGGTGAGCAGCGTTGCGGAGCCGGCCTGCAGGCTGTTGGGAGAGGCTGCACCTGTGCCGGAGGGATTGGTGGGCGAATTGGAGCCGACGGTCAGCGCAATGTTGAAGTTCCCGGAACGGCTCTGCGCGTCGGATACGGTGCAGGGCAGGGAGTACGGATTCGGAGTGGTCGCGGCAGGTACCGCATAAGGGGCGGAGAAGCCCGGCGAGGGCAGACTGAAGGTGCTGCTGCCGCCGATGGCGGTGAGGTTGCAGGTGACGGCGAGTCCGGTGGAGGCCGGGTTGGTGCCTCCGGTCACTATAGCGCTGAGGGTGGTGCTATTGCCTGCGGTAACGGGAGTTGGCGAGGCCGAGCCGGTAGCGCTGGGGTTGGTGGGAGAAGCGGCTCCGGTTAAACCCAAAATGGAGACATCGTCAACGGCAAGCGCCTGGGAGTTGGTGACGGTGGTGCCGGACGTCACGGAGAAGTTCCATGCGAGGTAGAAGTTGCTGCCGCTTGGGATGGCAGCTGTTAAGGTTTGATTGGTGACGGAACTCGAAGCCATGGGCACGGTTGCTGCGCCATTGTTTGATGCGTCGGCACCGGCGAAAACTGCCTGAAAGTTGTTTCCGGCGGAGGTCCAATTGACACCGTCTGTGCTGTAGTACATTTGGATTCTGAACCCTGCAGCATTTGTCCCGCCGCGATATTTTTCCACGTTGAAGGAGATCTGCAGTCCGGTCAAACTTGCGCCAGTATTGTTCACCAACTGGGCGTAGAGGTTTCCGCTGAGGGTACCGCTACCGGAAGAGAGGAATCCAACTGAGCGGTCAGCGCCTCCCACCGTCGCGCCGGAGGCGGCTGTGCCTGCCCCAAAGTTGTAGATGCCCTGTGACGCCGTGCTGGACACGTTTGGTCCACCAGCGCGCGCAGAAGTCGAGGTGGTCGCGGCAGCCCATGTGCCCACCGTGCGGACCGCCCCTGCGGTTGCGATGGAGTCAACTTTGAAATTGGTAGGTACTGTAGACGCGGTGCTGATATTTGCGGGTATGCCCATCCCGTCGAACGTTTCGACATACGGAGTCGTCGTGGATATTGCAATCTGGGCTGATGCTGTGCTGGGGCTCGCTACGAGCAGGGCGGCGGTAATCGCCAGTCTGGCCATGCGTGCGAAAGGCGATCGAATCTGTAGGAAAAGCGATATCTGGCGAGTCTTGCTGAGCATGTTTTCTCCGAAAAAAGATGAAGTGCTCCTATTGTGGCATAGCTGTGTTACGTCTGTATTTCAGCGGGATTATTGGAAGAGGCAGAATTCCTGGCTGCGCCGGATAACCTCTGCTCCGTTGATTTCGTTCTTCTCGCGCAGCACCACCTGCAGGTTGGTACCCGCCTCGGCCTGGCACGGGTTCTTCTTCAATGCCGCGCGCCAAAGCGTGGCAGCTTCGTCCAGATGGCCCGCCGATCCATAGATACCTCCCAGGTTGACCAGCGCAACGATGGAGTTCGGGTCCTGTTTCAATGCTGAGCGGTATAGGGTCACAGCCTTTTCGATGTTGCCTGCCCGCTGCTCTAGGCTGGCCAGCCGCACCAGAACTTCGGCATCCCGCGGCGAGGCGGCCAGCAGGCGAACGGCCTCTGAAAGTTGCTTTGCATTGCCAGTGCGGACTCCTTTTTCGGCATAGGCGAGGCCCAACTCACGGTCGCCTGTGTCAGCAGCGGAGAAGCCTTTCAGCTTCCAGGATGCCCCTCGTTTTGACTGAGCTTTCGGCTTGCGCGGGATGCTGTGATCGGTGAAGACGCCGTGCCCCGCGTCGGCGGCCGGATTCCGAGGCATGTGGCAGCCTGCGCAATCGGGGCCGCGTTGGCAATGCTCCGGCTTGTGGCATGCGAGGCACCTGGCGCGGAAGTACGCCGCTTTTTCGGAGGCGGCAGGCAAGCTGTGCGGATCGTGGCAACTGCCGCACCAGAGCTTGTCGCCGGAGGCCCGTTTGCAGGCGCTCGCGGCGAGTTTCTCCACGTGGCTGTTCACTTGAAACGCGCCCTGCTCCATGAGTACAAAGTACGCTGCGAAATCGGATAACAGGTCTCCAGGCCGGTACTCTTCCACCTGGCGCCCTGCGCGCACGATTCTCGCTTGTCCGGTCAGATGGCACTGGGCACACACCGCGTCGCGCCGCGCGGGCTCCAGCTTCGCCGGATTCACTAACTTGCCTTTGCCATCCGCATGCAGTGACCCCGGTCCGTGGCATCGCTCGCAGGTGATGCCGTTGTGCTCGAAGGCCTTCCCCGCATAAGCGTTCACTGTTCCCTGGCGCGGTCGGGCCTGGCTGGCGTGGCAGAAAAGGCAGGACGGTTCGATCGGCCTGCTCCAGCGCGAAGCGGTGTCGGAGGCATAGCCGGGCGAAACGTCCCAAGCTCCCGTCTGCGTGTACCATGTGACCGGCGCTTCGAACAGAAACCCGTCGCGCAGATAGCCAAAGCTGCGGCCCGCGACCGCGGATCCTATGTAGTAGTTCAGCTGGCGCTCGCCGCTCTTGCCGCCCTTGGAAAACCGGACCAGCCCGTTCGCATCGATCTCATAGCTGACCTTCGATGCCGCGTGGCGGAACGCTCCCGGAGTCAGTGCCGGCAACTCGCTGCCGCTGCTCATCGCCATGGGCGTGCTGGTATAGCTGCGGTAAATCTCCTGATGGCAGCCGGAGCAGGCCTCGTTGCCAACGAACAGCGCGGGAATGGCGAACATTAGCAGCATGGCCTTGGCAACCGGGCGCTGCGCTAGACGGCGCGGATTTCCACGATCCGCGACGTGGTGACGAAGAATTGCGGATGGTGAAATTCCATGCGCATGCCGCGGCCGAGGAACGATTCGCGGAGCATGGAACCACCCCAGGTGGAGCCTGCGATGCGGACCAGCGTCGGCTCGGGGCAGAACTGCGGGTGGCCGCAGATGAGCTGGCCCTTATCCTGTTGAATGATGGTGTAGGCGTGGTTTTCGGTGAGGACTTCGAGCTTCGTGCCTGAGGGCAGATCGCGCAGATAGACCCCGCCTTCGATGTCCGACTGAACAACCGCGCGGTTGATCGTGTCGCTGAGATTCTGATGTGGCTCGAACAGACGCGAAGGATCCATTGCGGATTACCACGCTCCCTTTCCATATCGTCTCATAGATTTGTGGAGCGCTTCCTTATAAGATGTGAAGAAATGCGTTTGCAAGCGATTCGACAGGCGAAACCGCCTGTCCTTTTCAAATATTTCACACGTTCTCACGAGCGATATGTCTTGCGGTATCTGGCTAAGTTCAGCTTCGTTTGATTCCTACCACCATGGAATCCGGACCCGCCAGGTGCTCAACGCGCGTTTCCACGAAACCGGCTTCCTGCATCCAGCCCTGGCAATCGGCGCCGGTGTAGTCGAAGCCGCCCGGGGTTTCGATCAACATATTCAGGCTCATCATGAGTCCGAAGACATTCGTACGCCGGTCATCATCGATGAGGCATTCGTAGACAATCAGCGCGCCGCCCTCGGGTAATGCGTCGTAGGCTTTGCGGATGAGCATCTTCTTCTCTTCCAGATTCCAGTCATGCAGAATGTGGCCCATCATAATGACATCGGCCTTGGGCAAGGCCTGGGTGAAGAAACTGCCGCCTTCAAAGGTCACGCGCCCGATGAGTCCGTTGCTTTCGATGTAGTCCTCAAAGATGGGCCCCACCGCCGGCAGGTCGAAGCCGATCCCGGTGAGGTGAGGGTTCGATAGCGCCACCTGCGTTACAAGGTCTCCCTGCGCGGCGCCGATATCGACGACTGTTTTGTATCCGGCCCAGGGGAATTTGGAGGCGATCGCCATGTTGGAGCCACGGCTGATTCCCGACATCGCTTCCAGGAAGGCTCTGAGGCGGGCCGGATCGGCATATATTGTCTCAAAAAGGGACTCGCCGCCATGGGTTGCTTCGTTTTGCGGGAGTCCTGTGCGTAATGCAGTTGTTAAATGTCCCCAGAATCCGTACAGCCGGTGATTGGCCATTTCCAGCATCCCACCTATATATGATGGTTTATGTTTATCCAGGAAGAAACCAGTTTCCGGGGTATTGCTATAGACACCATCGTTTCGTTGGAGGAACCCCAGGGCGACCAGAGAATCCAGGAAATCCCGTGCCGAACGCGGATGAAGCATCATCCTCCCCTGCAGCGACTCCAGGCTCTCCGGGTGCTTAGCCAGTTCTGTGAACAGGCCGATCTCCACGGCGCTTAGCAATGTCTTCGATGCCCAGAAGCCCAGGCCTGTCTGCATGATGCGGCTCGGATCAAGTGATGGTGTCATGAGAAAAATGTCCAGCGGACATCATACCACCGATCCCCTCATTGGGGAGTCCTAAGGTCTGGAATCTAAGGGTTCCTTGGGGTTACCTTAGATTTTGCCTACTACGATTTGCGATCCAAATCGCGGATGGTACCTGCGTTGTAATTCTCATAGTAGTACCGTACTATTGGATTAAAGCCTATAGTACCAGGCGAGACGCGCCTGACAAAAAAAGGGAGTAAGAAATGGGAAATACAATCCGTCGACTTTTGCTGCTGGCCTGCATGAGTCTACTACCGCTGAGTGCACAACAAACCACCGGCATCATCCTCGGCGTTGTGAACGATACACAAGGACTGCCGATCGTGAACAGCCCGGTGACAATCAGAAACATGGAGACCGGTCTTGTACGTACAGTACAGACAAATGACCGCGGTCTGTATCGCGCAGAGTTCCTTCCGCCCGGCACCTATGAAGTAGAAGCAGGCAGCCAGGGCTTCCGCACTTTCCGCCAGACCGGCATCACGCTCCAGGTTGGTTTGTTCGCTCGCGTGGACGCGAAGCTACAACTCGGGGAATCAGCCAGCACCGTAACGATCGATAGCGAAGCGCCAGTCGTCAATGTGACCGACTCGTCTGTCAGCCAGACGGTCACCGGCGAGCAGATCAAGAATCTGCCCCTGGTCAATCGCAATGTATACTCCCTTCTGACATTGACGCCTGGCGTTCAGAGTACCGCCAATGCGATCGCGCTCGGCTTCCCGGCGCAGCGCACCTTCATTAATGGCGGCTCCGATGGCACCATGGGCTCGGTGAACTACTATCTGGATGGCGGTTCGAACGTTTCTTCGTTGCGCAACACGGGCAACATGCCTCCGAATCCGGATGCGATCGAAGAGTTCCGCGTCGATACCAACAACTACAGCGCCGAGTTCGGCCGCTTCGGCAACGGCGTCATCAACGTGATCACGCGCTCCGGCACCAACAGCTTCCACGGTACGGCTTTTGAATATCTGCGCAACACCTCATTGAATGCCAATACCTGGAATAACTTTACCGGCAAGCCCCCGCTGCACCGCAACCAGTTCGGTTTGACTGGCGGCGGACCGATCAAGAAGAACAAGACGTTCATCTTCGGCACCTACTCCGGCCTGCGCCAGAACACGACCAGCTTCCTGAGTTCAGCCGTCGTTCCCTCGGCTGCCATGCGCCAGGGCGATTTCAGCGAACTGCTGGCCCTCAAGTCCCCCAAGACGATTGTTGATCCCACGGGCGGCCTGGTGTTCCCTGGTAACAAGGTTCCCGTTTCGCGCTTCGATCCCACAGCTGTCAACATCATGAGCAAGAGCCTGCCGTTTTCCAACTACGGAACCAGCGGCTACCAGGGTCAGGTCCCCAGCCCTTACAACACGAACGAGTACATGTTTAAGGTTGACCACCAGGTGAGCGATTCGCAACGCCTTTCCACGAGCTACTACACCACGGCCGGAAACAACACGATTTCACCCGGTGGCAATATTCCGTGGTCGCTGCAAAGCTACGACTGGCGCCAGCACAACGCCAACATCAACTACACCTGGTCAATTTCGCCCAACATGGTGAACCAGACCTACGTGAATTACACGCGATACTTTGGGGGCCGTACAAACATGCCGGCCACGTCATTGCATGACTTCGGCTCCGATTTCGGCATCCAGGGTCCGGCCAATCTTCCGCAGATCGCCGTCACCGGCTATTACACCATGGGCCAATCGATCTCCGGCCCGGTGGCTGGCGACAACGTTTATAGTATCCGTGACACGCTGGCCTACAACAAGGGCCGTCACTCCCTGAAGTTCGGTGGCGAGTTCAGCCTGGCCAAGGATATTCAGGTGACCACACTGAACAACTACGGCATCTTCAACTTCACCGGCGCCAAGACGACGCCTAAGGCTCCGGCCGTCGGTGGAGACGGCTTTGCCGATTACATCCTCGGAGCGGCAGCTACGTTCAATCAGGATGCACCGGAAATGGCCATCTACAATTTCTGGCAGGGCGGCCTGTTCGCTCAGGACGAAATGAAGGTGAACAAGAACCTGACGGTCAACCTGGGTGTCCGCTACGATATTCAGACACCGCCGGTGGATCCGCAAAACCGCGAATTGACCTTTGTTCCTGGCAAACAGTCGACCGCAATTCCGAGCGCTCCGGCTGGAGTATTGGTTGTGGGTGATGCTGGAGTCGCACGCGGCATCGCAGCCACCGGAAAGAATCACATCTCTCCGCGCATCGGTCTCGCCTATGATCCGTTTGGCGATGGCAAGACTGCCATCCGTGCCAGCGGCGGTATTTTCTACGGCAGCGTCTCCGGCAACGGCTGGGGCACCACGGAGAATTCGCAGCCGTTCGCAGTTCGCCTTTCAGGCCTGGTGCCGGCATCCTTTACGCACCCGTACCTGAACATGCCTGGCGGCGTAAATCCGTTCCCCTATGTCTACACGCCTACCACGGCTCGCTTCATCACGCCTGCGAATCTGCTGCCGATCGATCAGAACTTCATCTGGCCGAGAAGCTATCAGTTCAACTTCACTGTGCAGCGCGAAGTGATGCGCGGTCTTAGCGTATCGGCCGGTTATGTTGCGACGCTCAGCCATCACCTGGCTTTCTCGCCGGATATCAACGCTCCGGTCTGGACCAGCACGGCTACCACTGGAAACGTCAACAACCGCCGTCCTTACGGCAATGCAAGCCTGTCGACCATCAACCTGCTGCAGTCGAATGGCACTGGCTCCTATCACTCACTGCAGGTCAATGTGAAAAAGAGCATGGGCAAGCATCTGGGTGTGAGTTCCTTCTACACCTGGAGCAAGTCGCTGGCAAGCGCACAGATGGACGGCGCTTCCACCAGCGGCGGCGCACAGGACTTCCACAATCTCGCCCTGGAACATGGCCGGTCTGACTATGACCAGCGCCACAACCTGGTGGCGGCGGTTACCTGGAACACCAGCTACTACAAAGGCACCAACGGTCTTCTCCGTCAGGTCCTCAACGGCTGGATGCTTTCTCCGATCGTGACCATGGGTAGCGGTCTTCCCTTTACGGTTACCTCCGGCAAGGACAACAACTACGATGGCGTCAACAATGATCGTGCGGATGTCACCGGCGATCCGACCCTTGATCCGAACCGCGCGCGTGCGCAGGTCCTGAATGCATGGTTCAACACCTCTGCATTCTCCTCGAACAAGATCGGCACCAACGGAAATGCGGCTCGCAACCTGCTGGACGCACCTGGCTTCCGCAACGTAGACATGGGACTTTTCCGCAACTTCTCTCTGCTTGAGAAGGTAAACATGCAGTTCCGCGCTGAGTTCACCAACTTCTTTAACCTGGTGAGCCTCGGCACTCCCAACGGCACTTTGACCTCCGCTAACTTCGGACAAATCACAGGTGCTCGTGAAATGCGTCAGCTTCAGCTTGGAATCCGCTTCGCTTACTAGCCACGGATTAAGCGTGAATCAAGGCGCCCTGTCTGGCCAACCCGGCCGGGCAGGGCGCTTTTCCTTTTTCTAGGGGTCCGGAATCTGATATTTTAAATAACAGTTATGCGCTTCCTTCTGTTTCTTCTATCTCTGCCGCTGATGTCCGCCCCGCCTCCGGCCGGCAAATGGCAACTGGCCTTCTCCGATGAGTTCGATGGCGACAAGCTCGACGCCTCGAAGTGGACCTACCGCACCGGTACCCGGTTCTGGAGTGACCAGCGTCCCGAAAACGTTTTGGTGCATGGCGGCATGCTGCGCCTGGCGCTGAAGAAGCAGGCCTCTGGCGGACTCGCCTACACCGCCGGCGGCGTGATCAGCAAGCTGGAGTTCCGCTACGGCTACTACGAAGCCCGGATGAAGATGCCACGCGGCAAGGGCTGGCACACATCCTTCTGGATGATGCGCAACGGACCGGGCAAGCCTGGCGATGAGCGGCGCTATCAGGAGATCGATGTGATTGAGCACGACTCCATCGCGCCCAAGGATTACAGCGTCAATTTCCATCTGTACAAACCGCAGGTCTCCTTCGGGTACAAACGGGTGGAGACGCCCGACCTTTCGGCGGACTTCCATATCTATGGTGCGGAGTTCACGCCGCGCGTGGTCCGCTTCTTTTTGGACGGCTCGCTGGTGCATACGATCGACGTGTCAGCGGTTCAGCACAACGATCAGCAGATCTGGCTGACCTCGATCGCCGCGCCGCTGCATAAGACCGACCGTGTCGACGATTCGCAACTGCCGGCCGAGGCGCTGTTCGACTGGGTCCGCTACTACCGCCGCCTCGATGCCGCTGCCCCCGCGCCGCCTCCGCTCGATCTCCATTCGATGTTGCAGCCGGTGCCGGAATCGGCGAAGCTGATCGATCCGGACTATTACATCTGGTGCGGGACGATGGTCCGTGGCGATGACAAACAGTATCACCTCTATTATTCGCGCTGGCCTCGCAAGCTGGGTCACTACGCCTGGGTGACGCACTCTGAAGTCGCGCATGCCGTTGGCGACTCCCCGACCGGGAAGTTCGTGTTCGCGGACGTCGCGCTGCCGGCTCGCGGCAAGGATTTCTGGGACGGGCTGTGTACTCACAATCCGACGATGCTGCGCATCGGCGAAAAATACTATCTCTACTACATGGGCAACACCGGGGATGGTCAGCCGATGAAGACGCTGAACTGGGTGCATCGCAACAACCAGCGGATCGGCGTGGCGGTCGCGAGCAATCCAGGTGGGCCGTGGCAGCGGTTGGATAAGCCGGTGCTCGATGCCAGCGCCGATGCCGATGCGCCGGATGCGTTGATGACCTCGAACCCCTCGGTTTCGATTCGTCCCGACGGCGGCGTGCTGATGGTGTACAAGGCCGTGGGCAAGAAGCGCCCCATGCCGTTCGGTGGGCCGGTGGTGCACCTGACGGCAACGGCCGATTCGCCAACGGGACCGTTCACCAAGCAGTTGAAGCCGATCTTTCTTGCCGCTGGCGTGGACTTTCCCGCCGAGGATCCGTTCATCTGGTACGACTTTGCGCGAGGCCGGTATGAGGCGGTGGTGAAGGACAATGCCGGTTACTTCACCAAGGCCGGGAAGTCGCTGGCGCTGTGGGAGTCGGGCGATGGCTTCGACTGGAAGCTGGCGGCGAGTCCGTTGGTGAGCACCACCGAGGTCACCTGGGTGGGTGGCCGGAAGCAGAAGCTGAATTCACTGGAGCGGCCGCAGTTGTTGTTCTCCGACGACGGGAAACCGATCGTGCTTTTGACTGCGGTGGATGAGGAGGCTGCGCGGCCTCACTCGTACAATCTCCGGATTCCGTTGAAATAGTATCGCTCCCCAGCTGCTCCTATGTCTTAAAACAGAAACGGCCTGCCCGGACTTGCTGGCGCAAGCCGTGGGCTACGGAATTCGTTTGGGACACAGTAGAGGTGGGTGAGTGGTATTCTCATTCATTAATAGTAGATCCTTTTATCTGCTATAGAATAAAATCAGTATGAAATACATCCTGTTCCTCTTCGCCCTCCTTCCCGCCTTCGCCCAGTCACAAAAAATCCAAACCCTGATCATCACCGGCCAGAACGGCCACGACTGGAAGGCCACCACTCCACGCCTGCGCCAGATCCTCGAAGAGACCGGACGCTTCGAGGTCCGCGTCACCGAAGAGTTCCGCGGCGCCGGGCCCGAAACCCTCGCCCCCTACGACCTGGTCATCCTCAACTACTACGACAAAAACAAGCCCGAACTACGCTGGGGCGAACGTTCCGATAAAGCCCTGCTCGATTTCGTCAAGAACGGCAAGGGTCTCGTGATGTATCACTTTTCAAGCGCCGCCTTCGTCGGCTGGGACGAATACGAAAAACTGGCCGGCGGCAATTGGCGCCCCAACAACGGACACCACTCCGCACGCCACGATTTCAAGGTCGACATCGTCGACAAAACCCACCCCATCATCCGAGGCCTGAAACTGAAATTCGATCAGCCCAACGACGAACTCTACGCCAACCTCAAGTGGCAACCCTTAGGAACATTCCACGTCCTCGCCACAGCCTGGGACGATCACGCGCTCTATAAAGGCAAGGCCAAACAACCCACACCAGGCGACGGCCTCAATCAGCCGATGCTCTGGACGCTCGACTACGGCAAGGGTCACGTCTTCGCCACCGCGCTCGGTCACGATCCGGACGCCATGCGCTCCGCCGGCTTCATCGCAACATTCACCCGCGGCGCCGAATGGGCCGCCACCGGCGCGGTAACGATCCCCGTACCCGTCGAGCTTTGCCAGTAATCCTGCTAAAATAGGGTCGTGAAGATGTCTCCGGCAAACTCACGGCCCTCACTGTTCGGTTCAGACTAACTGACGCTCCCGTTGCGTCCAATCCCCCCACAATCACAACTTTATTGACTGGAGGTTTGTATGAACCACTTGGTTGAGGCAGTTTCTCCATTGCTTCCCGAAATTCATGGCCCCCTTCCGGGACCGCGCACGCGTGCCATCATCGCCCGCGACGCGAAAGTAATTTCACCATCCTACACGCGGGGTTATCCGCTGGTAGCAGAGCGGGGCGAAGGCGCCATCGTCATTGACGTGGATGGCAACCGCTTTCTGGACATGAACGCCGGTATCGCCGTCGCCGCCACCGGACACTGCCACCCGCGCGTCGTCGAGGCGATCCGCGCCCAGGCCGAAAAACTGATCCACATGTCGGGCACCGATTTCTATTACGAAAACATGGTGCAGCTGGCCGAAAAACTCGCGGCCCTCGTACCCGGCGATTTCGCCAAGCGAGTGTTCTTCACCAACTCCGGCACGGAGTCGGTGGAAGCGGCCATGAAACTCGCCCGCTACTCCACCGGGCGCGACAAGTTCATTGCCTTTTTGGGCGGCTTTCACGGCCGCACGATGGGAGCACTCTCGCTCACCGGCAGCAAGGCAATCCAAAAGCGCGGCTTCGGTCCGCTCACGCCTGGCGTCACGCATATCCCCTACGCCTACTGCTATCGCTGCTCCTACGGCAAGCATCCTGAGACCTGCGCTACCGAATGCGTCAAGGTGATCGAAGAGCAGCTGTTCAATACGATCCTACCTGCGGAAGAGGTCGCGGCGATTGTGCTCGAACCCATACAGGGTGAGGGCGGCTACGTCGTACCGCCACAAAAATTCTTCGACGAGTTGCAAGCGGTGGCCACACGCCACGGTATCCTGCTAATTGCCGACGAAGTGCAATCCGGCATGGGCCGCACCGGCCGCATGTTCGCATCTGAGCACTTCGGCTTCACGCCCGACATCATGACCATCGCCAAAGGCATCGCGAGCGGACTCCCGCTCGGCGCCATGGTGGCCCGCGCGGAGATCATGGATTGGAAACCCGGCGCCCACGCCTCCACCTTCGGAGGCAACCCTGTGGCCGTGGAAGCCGCGCTAGCGACCATCGAACTGCTGGAAGAGTCGCTAGTCGAACACGCCGCCGAGTTGGGCGAGTACATGCTAGCCCGCATGCGCCACTGGCCGAACAAGTACGATTGCGTAGGAGAAGTGCGCGGCCTAGGCCTCATGCTAGGCATCGAGTTCAAGGAGCGCTCCTCAACCCTGCGCGACAAAATCGTACAATCCGCCTTCGAACAAGGAGTACTCATCCTAGGAGCAGGCCTCAACTCCATCCGCCTCTCGCCCCCGCTAGTCCTCCTGCACCAACAGGCGGACTTCGCGCTGGATGTCCTGGAACGTGCCATCCAGGCGGCTTGAATGAAATAATACCGCTCCCTCATGGTCGCGGCTCGGCTAGAGGCATACATCCTCTGGCGGAGCCGCGACCGTGAGGGAGCGGTACTCTTAGATTCCTCGGCTCCACACTCCCCAACGTTATATAATTCCACAATGCGGCCTCTACTCTTCCTGCTAGCCATAACATCCATGTCTGGGGCCGCGCCGCGCGAAATCGAATTCAATCGCGACGTGCGGCCCATCCTCTCCGACAAGTGCTACTTCTGCCACGGCCCCGACGCCGCCACCAAAAAAATCGCCCTCCGCCTCGACGTCGAACAGCAAGCCAAACGCGTAGCCTCCTCCGGAACGCTGGTCAAACGCATCACCGCCGAAAAAGACGCGATGCGCATGCCGCCCCTCCACTCCGGCCTCAAACTCACCACCACCGAAATCGAAACGCTGAAAGCCTGGGTAGATCAAGGCGCAAAGTGGCAACAGCACTGGTCTTTCATAGCACCCAAGAAATCAGCGCTCCCACCCGGCCCCGCAAAGCACCCCATCGACCGCTTCATCGAAGCCCGCCTCCAACGCGAAGGACTCAAGCCCGCCCCCGCCGCAAACCCAGAAACCCTACTCCGCCGCGTCTCGCTCGACCTCACCGGAGTCCCGCCCACGCCCGCCGAGCTCGACGCCTTCCTCAAAGACCGCAACTACGAAGCCGCCGTCGACCGACTGCTCGCCTCCCCGCGCTACGGTGAACGCATGGCCGCCCGCTGGCTCGACGCCGCCCGCTACGCCGATTCCAACGGCTATCAATACGACGGCGAACGCGTGATGTGGCGCTGGCGCGACTGGGTCATCAACGCCTTCAACACCAACCAGCGCTTCGATCAGTTCACCCTCGAACAACTCGCCGGCGACATGCTGCCCGGCGCCACCCTCGACCAGAAGATCGCCACCGGCTTCAACCGCAACCACCGCGCCAACACAGAGGACGGCATCATCCCCGCCGAATATGCGGTCGAATACGTGGTCGACCGCGTCGAAACCACCTCCACCGTTTTCCTCGGCCTCACGCTCGATGGCCCGCCAACGCTCCAGAGCTTGGTCAACAAAGGCATTAGACACGGCGGGCTTATTGGAACTCTTGGCCATGCGACAACTCCAATCAAAGAACAAAGGACGCATCATACACGCGCTCACTACCCCTCGCCATACATCGCACGGATGGTGAAAGCCGCCTTATTTTAGTGAACCCCTAACCCAAAGGAGTCTTTATGAGCCTGTTCGATTCAGCCACACTTGAACGATGCCGTGGAGTAGCCCTCCACACGGTCCAACGCCATAGCCAGGCCTTGGCGATGGTCCGCAAGGTCGTCAACGAAATGCTCTCCATCCGCCACATCAACCGTCCTTCGCCCACCACCCTGGTGGAGTCCAAGGCC
>Ga0118677_10001136_pt1 | contig 57073 bp, 46 predicted proteins | sample AliMusrvi5mmetaG_FD_86154 | JGI IMG/M metagenome (GOLD analysis project Ga0118677, IMG submission 86154)
GGATGTTCAGGCCGCGGTATCCGATGCCGCGCTCGATGGCTGTGGCCAGCAGCAGCATGACGCCGACGCAGAGCACGGCAAAGAGCAGGGCCAGGCAGCCCACGGCTTTTTCCGTGACGTTGCTGAGGCCCGCGCCCATCACCAGCAATGTGCCGGTTGTGGCCGGTCCGACGATGACGGGCATGGCCAGCGGCACCACGGCGATGTCCGCTTCTTGGTTGGCGTCAGGCGACGCTTTGCGGCCTTGAACCAGACTCACTGCAGAGAGAAACAGCAGAGCGCCAACACCGATCCGGAAGGCGTTCAACGTGATGCCGAAGATGGCGAAGATTTGGTTGCCGAGGAAAAGCAGGCCGATGCAGAGAATCGCGACGGCGACGCTGATCATGACCGCCAGCCTGCGCCGCCGTTTCTCCGTGTAGTCGCCGGTCATGCTCAGGAACATCGAGAGCGCGAAGAACGGCGTGAAAAGAAAGAAGAACTTCAGCCATACGGTAACAAAGAAGTGGAGTTGGTTGCTCATGGCTTCACTGTATCTCGAACAGGCCGGGGTGTCAACGGAGAGGCTGGCCGCTTAAATCCGTAAGAAGATCTTGTTGCGCTGCATCCACCAGAGGATCAGCCACTCGGCCAGCAGCACGCCTGCGCCGAAGAGCAGATGTTCGTAGGTCCCTCCGGCGAACGTGAACCAGAGACGGCCAAAATGACGCGGCAGCGCTTTCTCGATGAATCCGACCCACAGATGGGCGATGAGGTAGGCGGCGATGGAGTTCATGCCGACGACGATCAGGGGAAAGGCCCAGGTCCGGCGTTGCCAGACGTCGCAAACCTGATAGAAGCCCGCAAGAAACAGGAAACACCAGCCGCCGCTAAAAAGCGCCCAGCTGGGGGTCCATATCTTTTTGACGACGGGACAGAGCCCTGTTGCGCCCAACAGCCAGCCTGCAGCGAGCGCGGCGATGCCGGCAACCGCAAACAGTTTGACCTTGGCTGCTGGCGTTCGTAAGCTGTTCAGGATTCCACCTGCGAGCAGTCCGAAGATCATGGTTCCGAGTGTGGGGATGAAACTCAGTGTCGAGTATCCTGCGGCATTGTTCTTGAACCAGTGGCCTGGCGGAAAAAGATTCAAGAACCAACGGTCAAAAGCAGCCGCTGGATTGGTGTTGAGGCTCCAGTGTGCGGCGAAACCGGGAAGCATCCATTCCGGTTTCGCTCCGGCAGCCGCCCAGCCGAAATCTGGCGCCGGCAAGGGATAGAGCGCGAAAAGAAGCCAGTAGGCAAAAAGGATCAGCGCCAATGCGATGCCTTGCGCGCGCACCGAACGCAGGCCGAGCAGGTACAGGAATCCGTAGCCGAGGCCGATCTGCGAGAGCGTGTCCTCGAAGGTCCAACGGGTGTGGTCCGAACCTGTGGAGCGAAGAAACACTCCCAGTAGAACGAGGATCAGGGCGCGTGCAAAAGCGTGAAGTGTTCTGTGTGTCTGCGACTGACCCACCGCCGTGCGTCGCGCGAGCGAGAAGGGCAGGGCCGCTCCCACGAGGAATGAAAAAGACGGCTGGATCATGTCGTGCAGCGAGCAGCCGATCCACTCGACGTGCGACTGATGGTGTGCGAGAAAGCGCCAGAAGCCACTTTCCGGCAGCGCTTGCGACACGCTCCGAAACGCGAGCACTTCGCCCATCATCAGCAGCATAACGAAACCGCGGTAGGCGTCGAGCGAGGCGAGTCGGCTTGGCGCTGGGGGGGTGGACATTTCTGTTTTCATAATTGGCATACAACTAACTACAGCAGTATCGTTGCATAATGGGCGCCTTAACGCAAGCGGTGTTGCATATTTGCGATTGAATTCGCTCGCCTCATTGCCGTTCCGCTTTCGCTTTCTATGGCTATGAGGCAACGCGGACATGGGGGCGAATGGTGTTGTGTGGTTGAAGGAGGCTCTTCGACCTGATATAGTCATTCGTCAAAAGATGGTATGTCTTAGGTTCGCAGTTCTCTCGCGAAAGTCTTTGCCGTGCGGAGGTCTTTTTTTCTCTTGGCCGGGAAGAGGTGTTGGTTTCACGGCCGAAAGGGCGATTATGAAGAACAAGGTTGTTGTGCGTATTTCAGGGGGGCTTGGCAACCAGTTGTTTCGCTACGCGGCGGCATGGTCGCTAGCGCAGAGGACAGGTCGGGCTCTGTATTTCGATCTGACGGATTTTCTTGTGTTCGCCGGCGGGCGCAAATATCAAATGGGTCATTTTGCCGGACCTGCGGCAACTCCGCACTGGGGCTGGATATCCAGCACACTGTATCTGCAAGCCTTGATCGTCTACAAGCGTGTCAATGCTCGATGGTTCCCGACATTGCTACGGTGGCTGAAGGTGCTGCGTTTGGAGGAGTCCTCACCTTGGATCTGCGCGCCTGCCTTCTTTGAAGAGGCGACGTCCGGGTCAAAGAAGACGCTCTACGTGGACGGCAATTGCCAGCATCTCGCCTATCTGACGGATGAGGAAGGCATCCGGCGCGAACTGCGCTTTGCGGAGCCGCCGTGCGAGCGGAACCACGCCTTATTCGACAGGGTGTCGCAGGGGCCGACAGTGTCGGTTCATGTGCGGCGCAGCGACTATCTGTTGATCGCGGGTAGCCCGGTGCTCACGACTGCGTATTATGAGCGCGCGGCCGCCTTGATTCGTTCGCGTGAGCTTTCGCCGCAATGGGTCATCTTCTCGGATGACATTCCCTGGTGCCGCGCAAATCTCGGGTTTCTGGCTGGAGCGTTGTTCGTAGAAGGGAATGACGCCGAGCCGTGGGAGGATCTGCGTCTGATGGCTACCTGCAAGCACCACATCATCGCCAACAGCTCATTTTCGTGGTGGGGTGCCTACCTCGGGCGCGACACCGGAGGCATGACTGTCGCCCCCGAGAAGTGGTTCGGAGACGTTCCCATCAGGACCTGCCTGCTCAAAGAGGGCTGGCTCACCGCGCCTTCGTTCTAAGCGTCTCAAAGTTTCGTGAGTTCGAAGATGCCGCATCCGCGATTGCAGCCGAAGTTAGTCTTCACGAGGGCGGCCTCGATCGGCACCTGTTCATGGAAGACGCTTTGGTCGTCGATATACGAAAAGGCGTCGATTTTGTATTTTTCTGCGAACAGGTCCAACAGGTGCTGGACCGAAAAAATACGGTGCGCATTGAATTCCACCCTCTGTGTTCCGATGGGAACAGAAAAGTAAAGTTTCCCGCCCTTCTTCAGAATGCGATAGAGGTTCTCCATGCCGAGCAGGTAGCCATCACAACGGACAGGGTCGCCGTAGCGACCCAACCCGAAATGCTCCATCGCGTGGAGGCAGGAAAGAGAGTCGGTGGAGGCAAGAAGGGGGTCGGGGAGCTTGCCCATCATGTCGACTTGCGCGAACTCCACATTGTGGATGGTGCTTGTCAGGGCGCGAATATCGAGCACGGTGACTTTACGGAAAGAGGCCACGTGCGCGACAAAGCCGTCGATGCGTGAGCCGACATCCACATGGGTCGCTGGATTACTGAGGAAGATTCGGCGAGCCACAAGCAGATCTTGGTGAAAGTAAGCACCCTTTGTTTCACCTGACTCGGCGAAACGGTCGGCGAGGCAGGGGAAAGGCATGCCTAGAGGGAAGGTTTGGTCGTACTGGCTCTCACGCATTTGCCGCCGGAGAGTCCGATAATCACGGAAATAAGCAGGGAGCCCCTTGCAACTACTGATAGTGGAGCGCGGACTAAACCCGAACAGAGCAAGCCCATTGAGAAACAGTTCGAAAACCTTCATGTCTCGCCTTTCAGACGCTATACCTTCATTCTCTTATGGTCCGCAGCTACGAAATATCCTGCTCGCACGGCGTGCGACAGGAAACGGAACACAAGCCAAGCATATGCTTTGCTAAAATAGCAGGATCGTGGGGGGCTTGTCGAGCACGGCTGAGCGGCGTCAAATCGGTTCAGCCGAGAGGGCGCTGAGCGCCGTGCGGTTGTGCAGGTGGGTGATGGCGAGAGCGAGGGCGTCGGCCGCGTCGTTCTGCGGCTCTTCGCGCAGGGCCAGCAGTGTTTTCACCATTTTCTGGACCTGCTCTTTCTGGGCCGCGCCAGTGCCGGCCACGGCCATCTTGACGCGGCGGGGCTCGTACTCATAGACCGGCAGGCGGAGGCGCGCGCACTGCGCGATGATTGCGCCCCGAGCGTGCGAGAGGATCAGCATGGTCTTGACGTTCTTCGCGTAGAAGATGCCTTCAATGGCGACCGCTTCGGGGTGGTGCGCCTCAATGAGCTTCGTGACTTCATCCTGCAAGTGAACGAGGCAGGCGGAGAGAGGGCGGCCCGGCGGGTTTTTGATGGTGCCATAGTAGACCGAAGTCATGCGTGACCCGGCGGCGTCGAGGATGCCGATGCCGGTCGAGCGCAGCGAGGTGTCCACGCCCATCACGCGGATGGCGGAAGCTATGGTGCGGTGGATCATGTCAAAAGGGGCTCCTGCGACTTCAGGGGGCGAGGGACAGAGGAACGAACAAAAGGCCCGCGACGGGTGTCGCGGGCCTTTTGTTCGTTAGACTTGCTTCTTCTGCTGGTCCAGGTCGCGCATGGCTTCGCGGCGGCTGAGCTTGATGCGGCCGCGGTCGTCGACGCCGATGCACTTGACCATCATCTTGTCGCCGATCTTGCAGACGTCATCGACGCAGCCGATGCGGCGGTCGGCGAGTTCGCTGATGTGGCAGAGCCCGTCCTTGCCGGGCATGATCTCCACGAAGCAGCCGAACTCCTTGATGCCGGTAACCTTGCCCTCGTAGATCTTGCCCTCTTCAGCCTCAGCGGTGAGGGACGCGACCTCGTTCTGGGCGATGGCCAGCGCCTCGGCATTGTTGGCGAAGATGCTGACCGAGCCGTCGTCCTGGATGTCGATCTGGGCGCCGGAGATTTCGCACACGCGGCGGATGTTGGCGCCGCCGGGGCCGATGAGCGCGCCGATCTTGTCAACCGGGATCATCATGACGGTGATGCGCGGCGCGTAGGCGGAGAGCTCCGCACGCGGGGCCGGCATGACCGACTCCATGAAGTCGAGGATCTGGAAGCGCCCCTGTTTGGCGCGGGCGAGGGCGGATTCGACCACGTCCCAGGTGAGGCCGCGCAGCTTCAGGTCGACCTGGAAGCCGGTGATGCCCTTGCGGGTGCCGGCCACCTTGAAGTCCATATCGCCGCAGTGGTCTTCGGAGCCGAGGATGTCGGTGACGAGAATCTTCTGGCTCTCGTCTTTGTTCGTGAACAGGCCGACCGAAACGCCCGCGACAGGGGCCTTGATCGGGATGCCCGCGTCCATCATCGCCAGCGAGCCGACGCAGATGGAGGCCATGGAGGAGGAGCCGTTCGAGCCCATGATGTCCGAGACCACGCGGATGCTGTAGGGGTAGTCTTGCGGAACAACCTGCGCGAGCGAGCGCTCGGCGAGGGCGCCGTGGCCGATCTCGCGGCGGCCGGTGGCCCCGAGCCGGCCGACCTCGCCGACGCTGTAGGGCGGGAAGTTGTAATGCAGGAAGAAGGACTTGCTGGTTTCGCCGCCGGTGATGGCGTCGAGATCCTGCGCATCCTTCTTGGTGCCGAGGGTGACCGAACCCAGGGCGGACGTCTCGCCGCGCTCGAAGATGGCCGAGCCGTGAGCGCGCGGCATCACGCCGATCTGCGCGTAGAGCGCGCGGATATCTTCGGCGCCGCGGCCGTCGATGCGCTTGCCATCCTCTAGGATATTCTTGCGCACGGTGTCGATTTCCATCGTGTCGAAAAGCGTCACGAAAGATGCTGCGGTTACTTCTTCAGGCCACTTCGCGATGGTCTTTGCCTGCAGATCATCTTTAATGGCCTTGACGGCGTTGTGGCGCTCCATCTTGTCGGCGATCAGCAGCGCCTTGCGCAGAGTTTCGCCGCCGTTCGCATAGAGGAACGCCATCTTTTCGGCGTTGGGGGCCTTGTCTTCGACGACTTTGGCGGGCTTGCCGACCAGCTTGCGCAGTTCGTGCTGAGCGTCGACGAGCTTGACGACCTCGACGTGCGCGAGTTTCATTGCGGCAAGGAAATCCTCTTCGGAGATCTCGGCTGCGCCGCCTTCCATCATCAGGAAGCGCTCGCGTGTGCCGGCGTAGATCAGGTCGAGGGTGCTCTCTTTGCGCTGCGTATGGGTCGGGTTGATGATGAACTCGCCGTTGACGCGGCCGACGCGCACACAGCCGATCGGGCCCATGAAAGGAACGTCGGAGATGTGCAGGGCGGCGGAGGCGGCGTTGACGGCCAAAACGTCGGTCTCGTTCTCGCAGTCAGCCGAGAGAACCATGTTGTTGACCTGGACGTCGTTGATGTAGCCATCAGGGAAGAGCGGGCGAATGGGGCGGTCGATGATGCGGGCGGTCAGGATTTCCTTTTCGCTGGGGCGCGACTCGCGCTTGAAAAATCCGCCTGGGAAACGTCCAGCGGCATAATACTTTTCCCGGTATTCTACCTGCAACGGGAAGAAGTCGATGCCTTCGCGCGGTTTGTCGGTGTTGGTCACGCCGGAAAACACCATGGAATCGCCCAAGCGGACGACGGTGGCACCTGCGGCCTGGCGTGCGAGGAGTCCGGTCTCAATGGTCATCGTGGCCCCGCCAACAATGACGGAGACTGACGTTGTGTCTTTCATTCTGCTCTACCTTTCGGCGGACAAGGACCGGAAAGCGCTATGCCAGGAAAGATGGCTCACCCGTGGGAGTGATTAAAGGTCCGCGAAAAGGTCTCTGCCGGAGTGGAGAATGCTTGATCACGTGGCACAAGGGCCACGTGACCGGCAAGCTGCACGATTAACGGCGGAGGCTGAGATCTTTGATAACCTTGAGGTAAATGGCCTCATCCTCGCGCTTGAGATAGTCAAGCAGGCTGCGGCGGGTGTTTACCTTACGGATCAGCCCATAACGGGAACTGTGATCCTTCTTGTTGACCTTGAGGTGCTCGGTGAGCATCTCGATCTCTTTGGTAAGAACGGCGATCTGAACTTCGCTCGAACCGGAGTCACGGTCGTGACGTTGGAACTGCTTCCGAATGGCTGTTTTATCTATCTGGCTCATAGTCTGCTTTGCGGTCCTTGTTCCGCGTTTTCTTTTCTTTTGTTAACTTTCCGGCGCACACTATAGATAATACCCCCGCTTACTGTAAAGCGAAATCGGGCCGGAAAGGCCAGATGACCCGCAGCGGGGATTGTCTCCTTAGACGCACCGCAGGAAGGGCATACACATTAAAGGAAGCGTGGCGGAAAGTCAAGGGGGGTGCCGAAAAAAGGTGCGGTCACCCTTCCGCTGTGAGAACCAACACCCAGTCGATCGGGTGAAGCTGGCCGGGTGGGGCGATCCGCAGTTCGCCCGTATTCTCGCGGACACCTTGGTCGTGGGTGGCGCCTGTCCGCGGATCAAACCACGCCACACGCAGCTTGGCCTTACCGAGGACAGATGTGTCGAACGCAACTTCCACATTGTGCGGAAAGTAGGCCATGATAAAGGTCGCGTTTTTCTGGCCGGGCGTGCGGTCGCTCGTTACGGCGACATGCCGCCACTCTTCCTTTGGCCCCTGCTTGAGCAGCGCCTGATCAGGGATCCGCGAAAAGGCAGGCTTCGACTCGACGAGCGCTCGCAGATGGCGCATCTGGTTCGCACCGGGAAGGTCGAGTGCGTCGCGCCACGATGTGAGAGGAAAATTCTTGGGTTCGCGCCCCGGCTCCCAGAACTGCCAAACGGCGTGGCAGCCATAGGTGTGGCCGCACGCACCGGAGAAGACCGCCCAGTAGGCTTCGCGCCGTACGTCGTGCTGCCCGAGCCAGCCGTTCTCAGCTTTGAAGCCGTTGGGGTGATCTTCGTAGCCAGGCTCGCCGTCGAGGCAGGGTTTGACAGGGACGCGTGCATAGTCGCGGTCGATGAACGTGAAGTTCAGCGCTGTGCGCGCGTGGCCCGTCTGCGACATGTTGAAGCTCAGCCACGGCGTGTCGTGAAAATACTGCGAGGACTGTTGCTGGCCGCAGGGATGGAAGGTGATGAGGTGTCTGCCGCCGTCGCCCGCGCGCAAGCCCTCGGCCATGTTGGCGATGATGGCGCGGTGGGTGTCGTCTTTGACCGCGCGGTCGCCACCGAGAATCCAGATGACGGGCTTGTCGCGGTAGCGTTTGCCGAGGAACTCGCCGTAGATCCGTGCGTTCTTGGGCGTGAAGATCACAGGACCTTGGCCCCACGCCTGGTTCCATTTGTCGCCCCACGTCGGCAGCAGGCCTGCCACAAGGCCGTTCTGCTGCATGAGATCCACCAGCCGGTCCACGTGCCGGAAATAGGCCTCGTTGGGCTTGGTCGGGTCGTTGTCCGTCAACGGCAAGTCACCGTTGGCGTTAGGCACGCGCAGCCCGTCGAACTCGGCGAGGATCACGCACTGGATGACGGTGAAGCCCTGCTCCGCGCGCTTGGCCAGATAGACGGCTGCATCCTTTTCATTGAGCCGGTGGAACAGTTCCCACGCCGTGTCGGCCAGATAGAAGAAGGGCTTGCCCTCTGCGTCGGTGAGAGAGCGGTTGTTCTCGCTGACCTTCAACGTGATCGGCGCTGCTGCAAAAAGCACCGACGGCAGCAGCAAAGTCAAAAAAACGCATACACGGCGCATCATACAACCTCCTCATGTCGGCATTCCTCCGACACGTCATTTTCCGAACGATAGCACACAGGCACCGCGGCATCAAGGCGCGTGAAGGCGGATGTGTCACAGGGTTGCGGCTGCATGCCCAGACTGGTATGATACAAAGCAAGGATATCCAGACAAGGTAAACCCATGGGTGCTCGGTCACATCAAGAGGGCGGTTCGGCGGGCCAGCGTTTTCCACCGCTCTCGCGTGCGCTGGCCTTGCTGTGGGCGCTTTCGGGTTTCTCTGTGCTGACACTGGAAACGGTCTGGATGCGGGAGATCGCACTGCGTGTTGGCAGTACGGCCGTGGCCTCCACGCTGGTGATCGCGGTGTTTTTTGCCTCGGCGGCGTTCGGCAATCTGCTGGGCGCGCGGTGTGTCGCCGGACGTCCGCGCGCCTTGCGCTTCTACGGCTCCTTCGAAACAGCCGCCGCCATTTCAGCCGCTGGCGTGTACGCGATCAGCCGTTGGCTTTGGACGCAGGGTGCGGTTTTTCCGGAAGGATGGGTCGGGCCTGTGGCGGCAGCCGCGTTGCTTGTCGGACTGCCGTCGTTTCTCTCGGGAGCGTCATTTCCTTGTCTGGCCGAAACGTTTGTGGAGGACGCTGACCATCGGACGGCGACGGGCGGTCTGTTCTACGGCATGAATCTGCTTGGCGCAGGACTCGGCGTGGCAGCGGGCGGCGTGTGGCTTCCGTGGCACCTTGGGACGTGCGGCGCTTTTTGCGTGGCCGTGGCTGTTCAACTCGCAGGCGGCCTGATGGCGTGGCGAATCGCTGCCCCAGTCGTGCATGTGCCGAAACCGATCGCTTCCGTTGCTTCTCCAGGGACTCTTCCTGGCTGGTTGGGGTGGGGTTTGCTCGCAGCTTCGGGACCCTTGTCGCTGGCTGCTCAGACGCTGCTGATCGTATGGGTGCGTCAGGTTCTTGAAGGTTCCATATACGCCGTGTGCGGCGTTCTCGCGACGTTCCTCTTCGGACTCGGCATCGGCGGTTTGATTGCCGCATCCCTACGCCGCAAAGGATGCCGCGCTTCGGACCTTATGCAGTTTTTCGCGGGAGCTGCGGCGCTGCTGCTGGCGCTCGTTCCGGTCGAAGGTCGCTGGTTGTGCGCGCGGGAGATCTACTTGACGGCAGCAACGCCTTCCGGACTTTTCTTACAGGCACTGGCCGGATGTGCGACGGTGCTTTTGCCTCTGACGTTTTGTCTGGGCGGTGTCTTTCCGGTGGCTTGGGAAATGGTTCAAACGCGCTCGGCCAGCGAGGGCCGCGTGCTCGGCACCGCGATGGCGCTGAACAAACTGGGAGCCGCCGCAGGCACGGCGCTGGGACTGTTCGCCCTCTTGCCACTGATGGGACTGATGCGCGGCACGGTGCTCATTGCGTGGGGTTATCTGGCCGTCGCCTGCATGCCAGCCCTGCTGACGCGAAGGTTGTCCGGTGGACGTGCCCTCGGTCTCGCCATCGTCGCGGGGCTGTGCCTGTGGCAGACGGTGAAGCCGGAGCCCACGTTGGGGCTTGCAACCGACGAACGCGTGTTGTCGTCATCGGCAGGCGCATACGGGCTTGTGACCGTGGTGGAGAGCCGCGCGAGCGGCTCGCGGCAGATCCTGCTCAACAGCCGACAGCGCCTCAGCGGCACGTGTCGCGCACTGGCGTCGCAGTGCTGTCAGAGCTGGGTGCCACTGCTCTTTTGCCGCAGCCCGGCACGCGTGGCCACCGTCGGCATGGCTGCAGGCATCTCAGCGGCTGCGGCGCTGGATTTTCCGCTGAAGGAACTCCACTCCGTCGAACTGGTGCCGGAAGTGGTCAGCGCGGCGCAGGCACGGTTCGGCGAATGGAACGCCACACTCTTTTCAGATCCACGCTCGCACGTGTACACGGCGGACGGGCGCGCGAAGCTTGCCCAGTTGAAAGGCGGCTTCGACGCGATCATCTGCGATCTGTTTTTCCCGAGTGAAGAGGGTACTGCCAACCTGTACTCGCGCGAGTTCCTCGATCTGTGCCGCCGTCGGCTGAACGCGGGAGGGGTTTTCTGCCTGTGGCTGCCGTGTTATCAGCACACGCCCGAGACCGCCGGCATGGTCAGCCGCACGTTCACCGAGGTTTTTCCGAACGCGGTGATGGTTCGTGCCAACATGGATCCGTTGCAGCCGGTGATCGGCCTGCTGGGTGCCAACGCGCCGATCCCGATGTCGAAAGCGTTCCTCGCCGCGCAGCTCGACTCGCCTGTCGGAAAGCGGCTTGCCGCACAGTCGCCTTTCTTCCGTTCGGCTGACACGGCGCTGCTGCTGTTCGTGGCTGATCTGCATTCGGCGTCGCCCGGCTTTGGCGAATTTCCTGTGACGACGGATGATCGTCCGCTGTTCGCCTTTCTCGGCCCGCGCCAGCCGCGCGGCAAAGAGCGGCTCTACGGCTTTCCGCTGCTCGATTGGATGGGCAAGCGCGCCCTGCGTCCTGTGTATCCGTCGTGCGACCTGGGTGGGATGTCACCCGATCTGCTGTTGGCAGCGGTCCGTGCGGGAAATTACACGTATGCCGCCGCGGCGGCCAACGCGCCTGTGCCGGGCGATCCGCGTTCCGCCGGGGTGCGCCGGCGGCAGGTGGAAGCGTATCTGCGGCAGGCGGCAGCGCTTTGCCCCGAGGTCGCGATTCCTGTCGCAGCCTTGACCGGCTTGGATGCCAGTGAGTGAGGGATGGAAAGGAACAAGGGATGAGAAACTGTGTTTTGTCTGTCGTATGCTTGGGGTTTCCGGCTTGGGCTGTCGCCGTCGAACCGGCCCGGATGGAGCCTGCGGGCGGCTGGCAGGTGAAGGTGGCCTGCGGCGAGGTGTCTGCTGTACTGGCCGTCGATCCGCCGGATATCGTGACGGTAACCGATGAGCGGTACGACACGCTGGCCGTTTTTCAAGGTCCGGTCTGGCGGCGCGGCACGCCTTTGCTCGGCACCAAGGCTGAGGCATGCAGCGTGGCGGACGCGCTCGAGCCGTCGTCGCTGATCGTTCGCGACCGGCCGGGTGCGGGCGCGAAGACCTACTTGCTTGGAAAGGACTATCAGCTCGAGCCGCGCTGGGGCGGGTTCGGCCGGCTGGAGGGCGGCGCGATCGCGGCAGGCCAGCCGGTCTTTGCAAGTTACCGGTATGCGATGATGCGGCTCGACAGCGTGGTGCTGACTGCGGACAAGAAACTGTCGTTGCGCAAAGGTGTGCCGCACGTGGCCACGCCGCATCCGCCAGAACTCATGGTGGGCGAGGCCTGTTTGGGCAACGTCTGGCTGCCGGGCCGAGCGGAACAGCTTATGGCGGCTATGCTTTTCCCTGTTCTCGAGATGAATTATCCGGTGCCGCCGCATGCCGGTCCGGTGGTTGCAGAGCGCCTGTTGCCCAAGACCCTTGCGAAACTTCAAAGCGGCGCACCGGTGCGGATTCTCGCGTGGGGCGACAGCGTGACCGAATGCGTGTATCTGCCGTTCGAGAAGAAGTGGCAGGAGCAGTTCGCGGCACGGCTGCGCGAGCGTTTCCCGAAGGCCGCCATCGTGATGCTCTCGGAGGGGTGGGGCGGGCGCACCACCACGGCCTACCGCAATGAGCCGCCCGGCAGTCCGCGCAACTTCGCCGAGAAGGTGCTGTCGCTCAAACCAGACTTGATTGTGTCCGAGTTCATCAACGACGCGTCGATGGACGAGGCGGCCGTGCTCGACAATTACGGCGCGATCCAGAAAGAGTTCAAGAAAATCGGCGCGGAGTGGGTCATCCTCACGCCGCACTATTCTCGGCCCGACTGGATGGGCCTCAAGCAAGAGCGTGAGATCGATCTGGACCCGCGTCCCTACGTGCGCGGTGTGCGGCTCTTCGCGGAGAACAACCGCGTCGCTCTGGCGGACGCCTCCCTGCGCTGGGGGCGGCTCTGGCGTCAGGGCATACCCTATTCCACGTTGCTGATGAACAACATCAACCATCCCGACGAGCGCGGCATGCGGCTGTTTGCGGACGCGCTGATGGAGCTGTTTCCATGAAAATGAAATTTGAAGCTGGAAGCTGGAAACTCGGACTCGCTCTTTGTTGCGCAGCACGGTGTCTGGCTGTCACGGCAAAGGCTGAGGTGCGTGTCGACGCACAACTGCCAGCGGGTAACATCGTTTGCGAGCGTGTCGAGGGCGATCAGGTCTACGTGCGGCAGGAGCGGCGCGGGAGCACGCAGTGGTGGTTTTACTGGGCGTTTCGCGTATGCGGGGCGGAGGGACACACGCTGACATTCCATTTCACCGACGGCGAGCCGGTCGGTACGCGCGGGCCAGCGGTGTCGAGCGACAACGGGCTTTCGTGGCGCTGGCTGAACAAAGACTTCACAAAGAGCAGTTTCACATACACTTTTGCGTCTGCCGAAGCCGAGGCGTGGTTCGCGTTCGGCATGGTTTACACCGAGCGCGACTGGGAGCGGTTCATCGCTCGGTCTTTGGGCTCACCATTTGTGGAGAAAAGCCAGCTTGCAGTCACGCGCAAGGGGCGCAAGGTGGAGAAGCTGCGCCTGGGTTGCATCACGTCTGAGCCGCGCTATCGCGTGCTGCTGACTGCGCGGCACCACGCCTGCGAGATGATGGCCAGCGATGTGCTGGAGGGTGCGGTAGAGGCAGTGTTGGCAGACAATGAGAAGGCTAGATGGCTGCGCGAGAACGTTGAGTTTTTGGTGGTTCCTTTCGTGGATACGGACGGGGTTGAGGACGGCGATCAGGGAAAGAACCGCGCGCCGCGCGACCACAACCGCGATTACGACGGCGCGAGCGTGCATGTCGAGACCGCTGCGATCCGCGAGCAGGTGCCGAAATGGGCCGGCGACAAGCTGACCGTGGCCTTGGATTTCCACTGCCCGTATATTCGCGGCGAATACAACGAATGGGTGTATCAAGTCGGTTGCGCGGCCACGAATTTGTGGGCGCAGCAGCAGGTGTTCGGCAGACTGCTTGAGAAGATCGAACCCAACTCCTTGGCGTATCACGAGGTCAACGACCTGCCCTTCGGAAAAGCGTGGAACGCTGCCTCCAATTACTCGCAGGGAGTGAGTTTCGCGCGTTGGGCTGGAAGTCTGCCGGGTGTCCGCTTGGCAGGCGCCTTCGAGGTTCCCTACGCGACGGCGAACAACACTGAGGTCACTGTCCAATCCGCCCGCCAGTTCGGCGCAAACCTCGTGACTGCGCTGTGGCAGTATCTGGCCAAACAGTAAAGCTGAATCTGTGACCGCGCGGGGTATGGGTACATTTGAGAGTTGATCAATGTGAAGCCTGGTGCTATAAGAATGAGCAGGGAATTGATGCCTCGCACTGTTTTTGTCTGACATTAGGCGGTTTTTATGAAAGGAACACAACGATGAGCAAACTACTCCACATTCAAGTTTCACCCCGCATCGGGCGCTCGGCCTCGATCGCCGTAGCGGAGCACTTTGTCGAGGTTTATCGCGCCCAGCATGCGGGCGACACCGTCGAGACGCTCAACCTCTGGGAGACGGATCTGCCGGAGTTCGACGGCGCGACCATCGATGCCAAATACGCGATCATGCATGGGCAGGCACATACGCCGGCGCAGCTCGAAGCCTGGAAAGCGGTTGTGCGCATCGCCGACCGCTTCAAGTCGGCCGACAAATACCTGTTCTCTCTGCCGATGTGGAATTTCGGCGTTCCCTACAAACTCAAGCACTTCGTCGATCTGGTGGTGCAGCCTGGACTAACCTTTTCTTTCTCTCCGGATACCGGCTACAAGGGCTTGATCACCGGTAAGCCGGTGGTGGCCATTTACGCGCGCGGTGGTGCGTATGGTCCGGGAACTGGCGCTGAAGGCTATGATGCACAGAGCGCTTACCTTCGGCAAGTTCTCGGTTTTATCGGCTTCACGGACATCAAAGAGATCTTTGTGGAGCCGACGCTTGCAGGCCCCACGGCCGATGCCGTCGCAGCCGGAAAAGTGAAGGCGACAGAGTTGGCTGCCGCCATCTGAGCGAAGCCATTACTCCAACAGCTGGAGACGGAAAAATTTGGTTGGGTCTGCGTTGGTGGGGATGGCATTGGTCAGCGGCATGCCGGTGCCGTTGACCGGCGAACCGACATTTGTCCACGACAAGGCGGAGAGGTTTGTTGCTGACTGGAGTTGATAGCGGACTCCAGCGATCGATCCCCAGACGATATGCAGTCCGTCAGCCTGCTTGGAAAAAGTGTTCATCAGGGGCGGTCCGACGACGGAGACAGTCACCGTGACCGATGTTGTTTTGAGCGGATAGAGACCACCGTAACCGGAGTCCTGGACGGCCACTGTGAGTGGAAAGAGGTTCTTGATCGGAGTGGCGGTGAGCGAGGTGTCCGCGAGGGTGATGATGCCGGTTTCGGGGTCGATGGCGAAGGTGGCGTTGTCGTTGCCCGCTGTGATCTTAAGGCTGAGCGTGTCGAGCGGACTGTCGGTGACAGCGACGCGGCCGACGAAGGTGCCGGCGGTGTCCGTGTAGCGTAGCCGCATGGCTTGGTTGGTAACTTGTGGCGCATAGTTGATGTCTACGGAGGTGAGGTAGGCGCCGTCGATAATATTCGTGGCCGGCAGGCCGTTTGTGCCGACGATGCCGGGACCGGCCCATGCGACGGACAGGTGGTCGCCGCCGCTGCCTTCTTTGTGGAGGGCTTCGATGTAATACGGCTGGCCTGCCACAAGTGCCGTTTGAAGGGCAGAACTCTGGGAAGCGTACTGCGTCCAGACGTTTTGGCTGGTATAGCCGCTCACGGAGGCGATGGTCTGCGCATTGGTTGAGCCTCCGCTGCGGCTGAACTTGAGCTGGCTCGCGTCGTCTGAGGCAATGAAGAAACGGTAGTCGCCGCTGGCTGGCGGGGTCACATAGGCGCGGATGCGTGAGCCGAAGGAGTCGCCGATATTGGCGAGGGCGGCGAAGTTGGTGAGGGCGGATAGTGCATCGGGGCGGCCAGGGTACTTTGCGTTGCCGGTCAGGTCGCTCACTGCGGTTCCGCTGCCGATGTTGTTGAACAGTTCGCGTTGCGGGGCCGTGAGGGCGATCGCGTTCGTGGCAGAGAGGATGACCTGTGCCGCGGCGGTGCCAGACAGCGGTGGCTTGCCGCTGTCGGTCGCCAGCACCGTGAGCGTTAAGATGTTCGTGGCTGAGCTCAGAAGGGCGGTGTCGTTCGCCACGCGAATCCATCCGTCGGTGCCGATGGAGAAAAGTCCGCTTCCGTTCCCTGAGGTGATGGAGAAGGTGGCGGTGTCATTTGTGTTTTGGTCAGAGACGGTGATGCGTCCGACTTTGCCGCCTGTTTGAAGGTTCCTGCGGATCGTGTTGGTGAAGCCCGCCGCGTGAGGGAGGTAGTTCATGGTGTAGGGTGAGAGGTAAAGGCCGGAGATGACATTCGTCGCATTGGCCGTGGCAGGCCCCTTCCACGCTACGGCGATGTGATCGTCACCGCTGCCCTCCTTCAGGCGGGCTTCGATGTAATAGGCCTGCCCTGCGACGAGTGACTGGTTCGCAGATTTCTGACTCGAATATTGGGTCCACACGCGCGGTGAGGTATAGCCGGTGACGTAAGCGATGCGCGTCATGGTGGCTGGATTAGTCGTGGCGCTGAGCCACAGTTCGCTGTTGTCGTCAGAAGCGACCCAGAAGGTGTAGGTTCCACTGGCGGGAGGGATGAGATAGCCGCGCAACACCGCCCCGTAAGAGTCGGCACGGTTAGCCAGCCCTTCGAAGAGCGTGCGCTGGATCTCCCACGTGGGGTCTACGGGAAAACGCGCGTGAAGAGTGAGGTTGCTGACATAGGTGCCGCTGCCGATACCGTCGTAGACGGCATAGGAGATTGAGCCGGGAAGGAAACCGGAGGTGTTTGGAATGATCGTGACAAAAACAGTTGCGTCTTGGGTTTTGGCAGGGGTGCCGTCGTCTGCGATTCGTACGGTCAGCATGTAGACGGTTTGTGTGGCGGCGCTGATGTCGGAGGCCACGGTCAATGCACCGGAGCCACTGTTGATGGCGAAGGAGCCCCCGATGTTGCCCGCCGTAATAGAGTAGGTCAAGGTTGAGAAGGCGTCCGGATCGCTGCCTGTGACGTTGCCGATGACCGTGCCGGTTCGCGTGTGAGCCAAGACCGTGGCGGAGAATCCGGAAAGCGTGGGCGTTTCATTCATGTCGAGGAGCTGCACAACGACACGCCGGTTCACTTCCGTAAGGGAGGGGTTGACTGTGTTGGAAATGGTGATAAACAGCTCGAATTGAACGGTGAATTGCGTGTTTGATGCAAGCGCTTCGTAATTGAGTGCGGAGGCATTGGCCACAGTGAGTGTGCCGCTGGTGTTGATCGAAAACGCATTAGAGACATTGCCGGTGATGATCGTATAGACCAGCGGATTGGCATTCGTGTGGGCAGCGGGCACTGCGCCCACGACGGTGCCGTTGGTGCTGTTCTCCAATATAGAGAGGTACGTGGCTGCCTGGGCACCGGCCACGCTGCCTGTGACCGTGTAATAGCCCAGACTCGCATAGCAGGAGAAGCCGTTGGTCAGGGCGCTGTTGCGTCCTGCACCGGTCACTCGAAACGTATAGGTGCCCGCTGTAAGGTTGGTCGTGAGCGAGGCGGAAAGGACGTTCTGCGGACTGTTGCTGGCGATGACCGCGTCAGTGGCGTCGGCCAGCGTGACTTGCAGTGCGAGGTTGGCCCAACTGCCGACGGGGAGAGCGGTGAGCGACATCTGGCCTCCGGATGTGGTGAAGCGCAGGGCATCCGTATCGGCTGTGCGTTCGATCACGCCTTCGGCAAAAGCGGTGGTGTTCGAGTAGATGTCGAGATAGCGTGCGCCGGACAGTGTGTCACCCGTATCATCCTGGCGGTAATCGACGCTGTTGTTGTTTTCGGTGATTTTGAGGAGGTCGTCCTCTGTGTTGTTGGCGGATGCGTATTCGCCCTTGCTCCATTGGGAGACGGGCTGGTAGTAGCCTGCGCCCATGATAGGAGCCCAGCCGGTCACACCGCTCCCGTGTCCGAGGAAGTATCCTTCGGAGGGGGAGATGCGGCCGTCGTGGCTGAGGGAGAGCGTGTGTCCCGCCTCGTGCGCGATGACCTCCGCCGCGTCCTTGCCCGTAGAGTAGAACGACCAGCAGGGTGTGTCGCCTGTCCAGTTCCACGAGTTGAGGTACGCGACGCCTCCTGCGCCGGGGGCCGCCGTGGTCGTGGGCGTGACGATCACGCGCTGGCGGCTATTTTCGGGCGCGGCTTCGTAGACACGGATGTCGGTGGTGACGTTGATGTTGAACGCCATGTAGTCTTCGCAGACGCGTTTCCAAACGTCCTTGATCTGGGCGTTGCTGACGCTCGGTTTCGTGTAGGTGATGCCGCCCCAGGTTGTTGTGGAACCGCCGCGGTAGTCGATGTAGAGCACGCCTGTGGCACCCTGCAGGCTCTGGAGCGAGATGATGCCGTCATTATATCCGGGAACCAGATCGGGCACGTCCTGTGGATCAAGCGGCGGCATCTCCTCCGTGTCAGGCGTGCCCTGTGCCTCATTTTCTGCACGCGGCATCATCAGGCAGATGACCTCGTCCAGTCTGTGTTCGACGAGTTCCGAGGTGCCGCCCGGGCCCGTGGGTTCGATGCGGTAGGCTTTGCGGTTGGCGGGGAATTCAATGACGCCAGCATAGTCGCCCGCCTTGCCGGGCAGGGTCTGTTTTTGGAAGAAAAAGCGTCCGGCTTCGGGCGTTGCCAGTTCGCCGCTGATGAGGATCAGTTCGCCGTTGCGGAGTTCCACGTGTCGGATAGAACCGGAGGCGTACACGCCCGCAACCAGTTCGAAGCGAATCGGCGAACCTTCAGCGGGGTGTCCCAGGCTGACGAGATAACCACTGTCCCAGGCGCGTTTATGTAACGGTTCGGACGGTGGTGCGGCGAGGTTGGTCGAGACGCTGGACAAGGGCACTGCCGGTGAAACGTGCGGACGATTGCCGGCCGCTTGCGGTTCCCTGTGGTTTGCGGTATTCGAAACCGCAGCCGCCGCTGAAGCCAGGGACGTCGGAGCAGAACGGTGAGGGCGGTAAGAAAGAGCCGCTGCGCCCGTTCCGATCGCAAGTGCAACACACACGCCTAGAAATTTCTTTTTCATGTTTCTTTGTCCACAAACCAATTTTTATAAAGTCTAGCACTGGGGTTGACGTTTGTCGAGGCGAACCTTTTTCTTTCAGAACGCCTCACAAACTCATTGAGCTGACAGACCCGATGGAGTCTTCTGAAATTATGGGATCCCCGTTCATGCTGAGCATCGGTTCGTGAGTCGTTTATGACGAATAGACGCTGGGCATCGCACCGGGTCACAGCCGCTGGACCTTCAGCCATTTTGGCTCGAATCCACCGGCTGTGCTGTGGCATGATGGGACGATATCGGAAAAAACGGACAGTGGTTGTTCTATAGGTGGTTTGAAACGGTCATGAGGAAAGAATGGGAAAGGGGTGCTGATCATGAAACGGCTCGGATTGATATGGAGTGTGGTTTTGCTCGGGATATGGTCTTATTCTGTCGAGGCCAAATCGGTGCCCAAGGGGGTCGTCACCAAATACACGTTTGAAAATAGTGCAATCTTTCCGGGAACGACGCGCGAGTATTCGGTCTATGTGCCTGCACAGTATGACGGGACAAGACCGGCCTGCATCCATGTGAACCAAGACGGTGTGCAGTTCAATCTTCCGGCTGTGATGGATCAGCTTATCGCGAGCCGGGAAATGCCGGTGACGGTCGGCGTGTTTGTGACGCCGGGCCGAGTGAAGTCGCTTTCGACGAACGCGCTGGACCGATTCAACCGCAGTCTCGAATATGACGGAATGGGCGACGCCTACGCGCGGTTTCTTCTCGATGAGTTGCTGCCGCATATCGCAAGGGAGCAGAAGCTCAATCTCTCGACTAACGGCAATGACCGCAGCATCGGCGGGTCGAGCAGCGGCGCGATCTGCGCGTTTACGGCGGCCTGGGAGCGGCCTGACGCTTTCAGCCGCGTGCTGAGCGCGATCGGCACGTACGTCGGTCTGCGCGGCGGCAACGACTATCCCGCGCTGATCCGCAAGACCGAGCCGAAGGCGTTGCGCGTCTTTCTGCAGGACGGCAGCGCGGATCTGAACATCTATGGCGGTGACTGGTGGATGGCGAATCAAGAGATGGAGCGCGCGCTGACCTTCGCGGGGTATGAGGTGAACCATATGTGGGGCGACGGCGGACACAGCGGCAAGCAAATGACCGAAATCTGTGCGGAGGCGATGCGCTGGCTCTGGAAAGATTGGCCCGAGCCGATCCAGGGGGGCTTGGGCTCACAGCAGATGAAGGATATTCTCCTTCCGGGAGAGGGATGGCAACTCGTGGGTTCTGGATACATCTTTACTGAGGGCCCAGCCGCCAACGCCAAAGGCGAGGTGTTTTTCAATGACATCCCGAATCACACGACCTGGAAGGTCGGACTCGACGGCGCACTTAGCGTGTTCAATGAAGACTCGAAAAAGGCGAACGGCATGGTGTTCGGGCGGGACGGACGACTGTTCGCGGTTTCTGCCGACTCGAAGCAGGTAGTCGCCTACGGCGAAGCTGGTGCGGCCCGCGTGATCGCTGAAGGCATCGCGGGCAACGATATCGCTGTGCGGGCAGACGGCTGTCTGTACGTGACCGCTCCCGGCAACAGCAGCCCGGCTTCCAATATGGTCTGGCTGGTCCGCGCGAACGGCGAAAAGGCCGTCGTGGATGCGGGCCTCAAGTTTCCGAATGGCGTGACGCTCTCTCCCGACCAGTCGCTGCTCTACGTCTGCGATTCGCGTTCGCATTGGGTGTACAGTTATCAGGTGCAACCAGACGGCACATTGAAGTACAAACAGAAGTATGACCACTTGCATCAGCCCGACACGGCGGACGAAAGCGGCGCAGACGGTATGCGGTGCGATCGCGACGGGCGTCTCTATGTCGCGACCAAGATGGGCGTTCAAGTGTGCGACCAAGCGGGCCGCGTGGCCTGCATATTGCCGACACCGAACGGACGCGTCGCGAATCTCTGTTTCGGAGGAGGCACCTTCGACACGCTTTTCGCGACCTGCGGCGACAAGGTTTTCAAACGCAAGCTCAAGGTGCGTGGCATCGACCCGTCCGCCGGTCCCCTCAAGCCCGCGGCACCACGGCTGTAGTGGGCATTGGCATCTGGTGGACTTCTTCTTCCTTTGGACTGGCCTGCTGGCGACAGGTTGAGGCGAGGTGGTCGCGCAAGACGGAGCGGCTTGAAGGTCCCATTATAATATTTTTATTACTATCCTGACGTCTGTGCGCACAAAAAACCGGGTATTGGACCTTAGGGCATGTTTGGGTTTTTCTGTTGCGGGTCGTTAGGGACACGAATATTGTATAAGTGTGATTTTATACCTATAGGAGAGCTGGGTAATGGAGAAGGCGTTCAGTTACCTCGCGGCACTGTTACTCGGAGTCGGTGTTTATCTACAGGAGACCGGCTTCTTTAGGTCCCATGTGTCGACGATCCTGCAGCCGCAGGTAGGGCGCATGCAAACTGCCGTCGAAAGCAAGGGAAGCAGTGCCTCCAGCAAAACAGTGGGGGCCGAAATTAGGGAAAGACGGCGAGAGTTAGACGCGGTCGTGTTTGATACGGTTCCTGTATCAACTTCGGCCATTCCCAGAGTCAGTGTATGCGCCGATAAGCATTTGACCGTACGGTCGCACTATCCCAATCACTCGCGGGTCGAGGCGGAGGGCGAAGTGGCTGTGATTCTTTCCAGCGATCCAGAGGATCCGTTCCATCAGAAGTTCATGGTACGCCTTGATTCTGGAAAGTTGTTGCTGATCGTCCGCGACACGGCTTTGACACCTCCTGTCGAGAATCTCAAGCTAGGTGACCAGGTCGCTTTTTGTGGCGAATACTCGTTGGGCCAGAATGGTGATGAGATCCGATGGACATGTAAGGATCCGGAAGGGCAACGCGAGGCGGGGTGGCTGAGGCATAACGGCAAGATATATCAGTGAGGGAGGAAAGACGTTTCAGCCGTCTTTCGGCAAAGTTCAGGACGGGGCTATGGCGACTAACCAAGGCTGAAGGTAATAACGGAGCGGGGGTTTGGGCTTGCGAAGAGTGTGTGGGGCGACTATCCTACGTGCGGATTGAAAGATACAAGTAGCGCAACGTGGGGGAGGGTTGCCGATAATGAAGCGTTTCTTTTTGACAATTGTCGTGTTGGCGTTGTGCGTTGGCGCGTATTTTCAAGAGACGGGGGGCTCGGTTGACGCGCTTCCGAAGGACTTACAGCCGTACGCACGCCGCGTACAGGACTCCTACACACGGTGGTGCGGGAAAGTCAGTGCGAAATTTAGGCCGCTGACGGATGGTTTGACCTTGGGTCAGAAGTGGGGCCGGTCGAACACCCTTGAGACCGCTCCTAGGGGTGCTCAGAGTCCGGCGACCTCGTCACCAAGGCTCGCCTCCAACGCGATGTCCATGGGGTCTGGAACTGTGGAGCGGATATTGCCTGACGACCTTAACGGCAGCCGCCACCAGAAGTTCATCCTGCGGCTTTCCACGGGGCAGACACTGCTCGTTGCCCATAACATTGACACCGCACAGCGCATTCCCTCTCTGAAGGTGGGCGACACGGTCTCATTCTGTGGGGAATACGAGTCAAACCCACAGGGCGGTGTGATCCACTGGACGCACAAAGACCCGCAAGGGCGTCATGTGGCGGGTTGGCTCAAGCACATGGGCAAGACGTATCAGTAAGACAGTCAGTCCACTAGTTTGCGAGTGTCTTTGACGCGGCGGGACTTGCCCTCAAAGCGCTCCAGAGTGTTCGGGCTCACGAGGTTGATATGCATGTGCAGGCCGGTGATGCCGTAGACCGCTGCAGCGATAGCGTCACGGATCGCCTGCATCTCCCGCATGCTGTCGGAGAACATGTTGGGTTGCATCTCAATGTGGACAGTGACTTCGTCCATCGCGCCGGGGCGGCTGACTTCGATCATGTAGTGGGGGGCGACGGATTCGATGCGCATGAGCGCGGTCTCGATTTGTGAGGGGAAGACGTTGACGCCGCGGATAATGAGCATGTCGTCGGTACGGCCGAGGATGCGACTCATGCGGCGCGTGGTGCGGCCGCAGGGGCAGAGGCCGTCATTGTAGAGATAGCCGATGTCGCGCGTGCGGTAGCGCAGCACAGGGAAGGCCTCGCGGCAGAGGGGCGTAATGACCAGCTCCCCCTTCTCGCCATCGGGCAGGGGCTCGAGGGTGTCGGGATCGATGGTCTCAAAGATGAACTGATCCTCTTGGATGTGCATGCCGTTGCGGTAGGCGCATTCGCCGCTAACGCCAGGGCCCTGCACTTCGGCGAGACCGTAGTTGTTCCAGCAGCGGATGCCGAGTCCGGCCTCGATGCGGGTGCGCATGTCCTCCGTCCAGGGCTCGCCGCCGAAGTGGGCGTGTTCGAGCGCGAGGGAGTCGCGCGGCACGTCGCCGCTGAGCAGGGTGTCCATGAGTTTGAGTGCGTAGGAAGGCGTGCAGATGATGACTTCTGGGCGCATGTCCTGCATGCACATGAGTTGGCGTTCGGAGTTGCCGCTAGAGAGCGGGATGATCGCTGCGCCGACACGCTCGATGCCATAGTGCAGGCCGAAGCCGCCGGTGAAGAGCCCGAAGCCGAAGGAGATCTGGACGGTGTGGTCAGAGCGGAGACCGCCGGAGACCAGGAAGCGTGCGCAGAGGTTGCTCCAGTTGTCTACGTCGCTCTTGGTATAGGCCACCCATGTGGGCTTGCCGGTGGTGCCGCTGGTGCCTTGGTAACGGGCAACCTCGCTGCGCGGCACGGCGAGAAATCCGAGCGGGTAATGGGCGCGCAGGTCGGCCTTGGTGGTGAAGGGCAGCCGCCGCACATCGTCGACGCTCTTGAATTGCTCTGGCGTGAGGCCGAGCTTGGCAAATCGCTCGCGGTATAAGGGCAGGCGTGAGGCATGGGCAACGGCGGAGCGGAGGCGCTCCGCTTGGAGGGCGAGGAGCTGGGGTCGGGGCATGCACTCGAGTTCGGGCTGCCAGATGCGGTTCTCAATGATCGGTTTCGTGTTCATCGGTCGTTCACTTCGCTTTGGAGAAGAGGGAGACGGCGTCGAGGACGTCGCGGCCGGCGGTCTTGAGAGCTTCAATAGCGCGGTCGGGGTTATCGAAGCGGAAGACCAGCACGGCCTCTTTCCCGTGGCGGAAGGTGAAGGCGTACATATACTCGATGTTGACGCCGGCCTTGCCGATGACGTCGAGGATCTCGGCCATACCGCCGGGGCGGTCGGCGACGGCGGCGGCGACCACCTCGCGAACATTGACCACGTAGCCGGCGGCTTCGAGGACCTCCTTGGCCTTCTGCCACTCCTCGACAATCAGGCGGACGATGCCGAACTGCTGGGTGTCGGCGAGGGAGAGGGTGACGATATTGATGCCCGCCTCGGCCAGCGTGCGGCAGATGGCGTTGAGGTGGCCGGGTTTGTTCTCGAGGAAGAGCGAGATCTGTTGGATTTTCATGAGGGACACCTTTCCTGATTAAGCTTTTTTCCGGAGGTCGGTGACGCGTTTGAGCTTGCCTTCGCTGCGCGGCAGCGTATGCGGCTCGACAAGAGTGATCTTGGCGCTGATGTTGATAATGCGCTGCACGGCGTGTCCGATGCGCGCCCGAAGCGCTTCGAGCGACTTGATGTCGTCGCTGAAGGTCTCCTTGGTGACTTCCACCTTGATCTCGAGCGAGTCGAGATCGCCCTCCTTGTCCACCACAATCTGGTAGTGGGGCAGAACCGATTCGATCGACATGAGCCCTGCTTCGATCTGAGAGGGAAAGACGTTGACGCCGCGGATGATCAGCATGTCGTCCGTGCGGGCACTGATGCGCTCGAACGTGCGGATGGTGCGACCGCAGGGGCAGGTGCCGGTGTAGATGCGCGAGAGGTCGCGCGTGCGGTAGCGCAGCATGGGTGTGCCCGTGCGGGTAAGGGTGGTGAAAACCAGCTCGCCCTGTTCGCCGTCGGGCAGGGGTTCGAGTGTGTCCGGATCAATGATTTCGGGATAGAAGTGGTCTTCGAAGATGTGGAGCCCGCGACGGTGCTGGCAGTCGTTGGCGACGCCCGGGCCGCAGATTTCGGTGAGGCCGTAGATGTCGTGGGCGGTGATGCCCGTGAGGCTCTCGATTTTGGCGCGCATCTCTTCGGTCCAGGGCTCGGCGCCGAAGACGCCGTGCTTGAGCCGCATGTCGGTCTTGAAGTCGACGCCCTTCTTCATGCCCTCGTCGATGAGGTGGAGAAAGTAGCTAGGTGTGCAGGCGATGACGGTGACCCCCATGTCTTTCATGAGCATGAGTTGGCGGTCGGTGTTGCCGCCGGAAATCGGCAGCACCGCGCAGCCGAGGCCTTCGCCGCCGTAGTGCAGGCCGAGACCGCCGGTGAAGAGTCCGTAGCCGTAGGCCACCTGCATGATGTCGGAACTGCGCACGCCGCACATGGCGAGGGCGCGCATACAGCCGTTCTGCCAGACGAGGATGTCATTCTGGGTGTTGCCGATCACGATGGGCTTGCCGGTGGTGCCGCTCGAGCAGTGGAAGCGCACAATGTCGTTCATGGGGCTCGCGAAAAGCCCAAAGGGGTACTCGTCGCGAAGGTCAGTTTTCATCGAGAACGGAAGCAGGGCGATATCCTTGAGGGTCTTGATGTGCTCGGGACGCACGCCGCGCTCGTCCATGCGTTTGCGAGTGAGCGGTACACCTTCGTAAACGCGTTTGACGAGGCCTTGAAGACGGTGGAGTTGAAGGGCGCGCAGTTGTTCGACGGGCATGTAATCGGGGGCGCTGACCGGATGGACAGGGGTGTCCAGATCGTGCGCGAACTCGTATAGGGCCATGACAGACTCCTCGTTTGGAACCTTCTACGGGGAAGGCGATTAAAGCGTTATGAAAGAGAGTAGCATGTTCGGACGGGCGGGTGAATGGAAAAAGGTCAAAAAGGGATCCTGAAATCGACGAAGTCAGAGGGGATCTTCAGCCGCTGCTCGATGAGCGTGGCAAGGGCGCGCACGCCGAAAGTCTCTGTGGCGTAATGTCCGGCAAAGACCACGTTCTGGCTCAGGTTCTCAGCAAGGTTGTACCCTTGCAGGCTGGGTTCACCCGTAAGGTAGGCGTCCACTCCGAGATTCGCGGCCTGATCGATCATGTCCGCGGCACCGCCGGAGACGACGCCGACTGTTTGGACGTTTTTTTTGCCAAAGCCCAAAGCGCGGATTTCCGGGTTGACGGTTTTGCTCACCCGCTCGCAGAGAGCGGCGAAGGTGATGGCCTTCGCATACGATGCCGTGAAGCCAATGGTCTCGCCGTGGTAAATGAAAGCGGGCTTTGGGCGGGTGAGGCCGAGGACCTTGCAGAGCTGAGCGTTATTGCCGTAGCGCGGATGAGCGTCGAGCGGCAAGTGCACGGCGTAGATCGCAATATCGTGTGCGATGGCGAACGAGATGAGGCTGTGGTTGAGTCCTGTGATGCGTTTGAGCGAGTCGCCCCAGCTTAGGCCGTGATGGCAAACCACGCAGTTTGCGCCGCGAGCGGAAGCTTCTTTCAGGAGGCGCAGGCTGGCGTCGACGCCCGTGATGACGCGTGAGACCGTGCCGCTGTTGGCCACTTGCAGGCTGTTGTTCGACGCATCGTGGAAGGCATTCACGGCGAGGGCCTTGTCAAGCAAAGCAACAAGCGTGGATAGAGAAATGTCCATGTTCGTGATAATACCTCAGGGACGATGGGAAAACAAGGGCGATGGCGCGACGAGTTCGTGCTTTTTTCAGCGTCGGTGCGCGAGTATACTAGTGCCCTGTTGAGAATGTGTAACGAAGAGGATTGTGACGAGCCATGGAGAAGCAACTGAGCGTCAGTTTTGTGATACCGACTCTGAATTCGGCGAAAACACTGGAGGCGTGTCTGGCGGCGATTCTCTCGCAGCGGATTTCGCGGGCGGAGTATGAAATTGTCATCGCGGATGCGGGCTCGACGGACGAGACGGTCAAAATCGCGCGACGTATGGGTGTCGACAAGGTCGTGGAAAATCGGCTAAAGACCGGCGAGGCCGGCAAGGCATCCGGGATCAAAGCGGCGACGGGCGATTTGATCGCGCTGGTGGACAGTGACAACATCCTGCCTGACGAGCGTTGGCTTGAGCTGATGACGGGGCCGTTCCGCGATCCCGACATTGTGGCGTCGGAACCGGTCGAGTATACGGCCCGGAGAGAAGATCCGGCACTGACTCGCTATTTCGCGTTGCTGGGCATGAACGATCCGCTCTGCCTCTTCACCGGCAACTACGACCGTACGTGTGCAGTGACAGGGAAATGGACGGGCCTCGACGTCCACCAACAGGACATGGGCGAGTATCTCAAGCTGGCGCTGACAGAGGAGACGCTGCCCACGATCGGCGCGAACGGGTTTGTGTTCCGGCGAAGCCTGTTAGCGCATGTGGCGTGGGCGCCCTATTTCTTCGACATCGATGTGATGCATCAGGCGGTGCGGGCCGGATTCGGCTGCGTGGCCAAAGTCAAGACCGGCATCGTTCATCTGTATTGCTCAAAGCTAGGGGATTTCGCCCGTAAGCAGCGGCGGCGCATCCGGGACTTCCTTTTCTTTGCTCAAGAAAAGCAGCGGACCTATCCGTGGAACCGGCAGAAGAAGGCCGGTGTCGTGCGGTTTGCGCTATCGACCGTGCTGGTGTTTCCGCTGGTTGTGCAGGCGGTGTCCGGTTTCTGCCGCAGGCCGGATTGGGCATGGCTGTACCACGTGCCGGTATGCTGGATCACGCTGTGGGTCTACGGCGTGGGCGCGCTGCGGAAGGTGCTGGGATTGAAACAGGCGCCGGTGGCGCGGGACACGTGGCAAAAGCGCTCATAGTAAGTGCTGCGGCCGACCGCGGACACTCACCAATAAGGCCCGCTCTCTACGGTCATGTAGTTGGGGGGACGATCTTCGGGCAATGGGCGTATCCAGGAATCGGTGTACAGATTCTGGGAATACGCAGGAATGTGATCCCAGCGCCCCCCCTTGATGCCGAACAGCAACTGTGTTGCCCCTCCCATATGCACGGCCTTTTTCCCCATCCGCTTGATGTGGGCAGCAAGCGGCATTCCGTAAGCACCTGCGCCGATGAGGGCGATGTCGAAATCGATTGCCGCTATCTCCCGGCACATATATTCCAGCGCGTCAAACCAGGTCTGAAAGCGCGTTGAGTTGCCCGCCAGCGACTGGATGGTCTTGTAGGTTTTCAGGGTGAATGCGGGGAGCGTCCGCGGATTGGCGAACAGGCGTTCGCGGTTGGCGTACTGATGGCAGATGGTGGCCTCGAAGGGGTGGACCAGCAGGACGGTCTTGTCTGCGAGCGCCTCTGTCCATGGATCGGCCAGAAAGTAGGGCTCAAGGGTGGAGAGCGGAACGCAGTGTCCGCCGGGAAAAAAGGCGTCGTGCAATCGTTTTTCGCCAGGCACCCAGCTGGCCAAAATGTCGATTTCGCGGCAATCCGTCAGCACCCGAGCGCCGAAGCGATCCATCGTCTCGTCGGTTGGCGGAAAGAGTCCTGCGTTCCAAGAGATTCCGGCGCGGATGCTGTTGTCCCACCAGAACGGTCCGATCTGTCCAGACAACATGCGGAAAGTCTTTGTGATAACGGGGCCTGGCTGAGCGATGTCGAGGTGCCGAAGGGTGGTCTCCATCTCGCCTGTGCCGAAACGGGCGACCATACAGGGCGCATCTGCAAGTAGCAGCGTTCGGATGGCATCGCTTGCTGCTTGCCCGTTTCCGCAATCGGAAGCAAGTGAGACAAAGGGCTCAGAGCGGAGCCACTGCGCATAGATTTTGCGTTGCAGAACGATCAGCGCACGGGTCAGAAAAGCCCGTGCGTTGAACGGGTAGCCGGGCAGTTCACGTCCATACCGCATCGTCTCTTCCTTTCGTGTGTAGTCGTTGCGTACACCGCACCTTAGGGACTTAAAGAATAGAGACTTCGGTTTGACGCGTCAAGCGCAGCTCTGCCGCATCCGAATTCTGCCGCTCCTTTTTTCGGTATGGGCAACCGACAATCGAAATGCTAAATTAACAGAAAAGGTAAAGGTGTCTTTGAGATGAGAAATCCCATTTCGTTTGTGTCGGGGAACCGGTTTGGACTTTTTGGTTTTCTGACCGCTCTTGGCGGTTTGTTGATCACTTTTTTCCCTGTGTTATCGAGATATGCCGGGTTGGTATCGCCGGATGCCATGCCGTTTTTCGTCTATCCGGCCGGAACCTTGAGTGCCGAAGGGCTTCTGACGGGGGTTTCCTTCACGCCGCATATGCTTTATTGGTTGCTGTTTGATCCGCTTACAACGCATGAGCTTGCTTACATGGTCGATACACTCGTGCTGACGTTGGGCGGCGTCTATTATTTGACAGGGCGGCGTGTTCATCCGCTCGCGGCGTGGTGCGGCGGTTTGGCGTTGGGACTTTCCGGTTATACGTTCACTCTTTTTTGCGCGGGACACCGCGGGTATTTTCATATGTTTTCGTGTGCGGTGTGGGCATTCGGGCTTCTGCTTCGGTGCTTTGAGACGCGGAGTCTTTTCTCTTTCGCCATGCTGGGGCTGGTGATCGCTTGGGGGGTGCAGTGTCAGCCGGACGTCTTGGTGATGGTCGTCGCTGTTGCGGCGGCCTATGCGCTGTGGTTAACGGGATTCTCGAAGCTGGAGACTGGAAGCCGAAGGCAGGAGATGGGTCGGCGGATTGTCGCGATATGGCCCAGGTTCGGCGTGTCGGTTATGGTTTTGGCGCTGGCGGGCTTTGGCGGAATCCGCACCGCTGTGACGACGCAGATGACGAGCCGTGATGCACAGATCGCAGGTGCATCGGGACAAGCTGCTCAATCCGAGGCGAAACAGGGGAAGCGATCAGCGCAGGAGGAGCGCGAGCGCTGGCTTTTCGCTACGAACTGGAGCTTGCCGCCCGAAGACGCACTGGAATTTGTTGCGCCTGGCGTGTTCGGGGACGAAACGATGCAGATGCCGTCTCCTTACTGGGGGCGCTTGGGACGTCCGGCGTCTGAGGTGTTCCAGAAGGGGCGCATGATGCCGAACTACCGGCAGCACACCGTCTATCTCGGCGTGATTCCCGTGATGCTTGCGCTTTTTGGGGTCGTTGCGTATTTCTCGTCTCGGAAAGCGAAAGATTTGCCGCTTCTGCGGACAACAGCCGATCACTCCGACGTTCCCTTTTGGTGCGGGGTGTGGGCGGTATGCCTGTTGTTGGCGATGGGACGGTATACACCGCTCTACCGGCTTTTTTATGCGCTTCCCTACATGGACTACATCCGTGCGCCCGTGAAATTTTTGCACCTCGTGGAATTGGCTACGGCGTTTCTGGCGGGTTTTGGAGTGGACGCTTTGTTGCGCACCGGTGAAGGCGCAGCTTGTGTCCGCCGCAAGTTGGTCTGGTTGGCAGGGGGGCTTTCTGCGCTGGTGGCTTTCATCGCGCTTGTCGCTGTCGTCGCTCAGCCTCAGATTGTCCGACACATAACGGAACTCGGGTTGGGACAGGTGGCGCAGGCGTTGAGCGGGTACTCCGTGCAGAACCTGTTGCGTGCTGCTGGTCTCGCCGCGCTAACCGCAGGAGTGGCTTTTGCGCTTGCCATGAAGGGGAACGAACGTTGGCTTGTTTGGGGTGCGGCGTTGCTGATGGTTGTTCTTGTGTTGGATCAGTCCGGAGTGGCGCGGAGGTATGTGAAGGTGATCGACGTGGGGCCTTTTTACCGTGAGAACGCTGTGATCAAAGCGGTTAAAAAGAGCGCGGGCGGTCAGGTGATAAACGTTATCAGCTATGTGACCCCAAATGTTTGGTGTCGCGACTGGTTTAGCTCCTCGCTCGGTTTGAACGGAATCCGAAACATGATGCCTACTGCAGAGGAACGCGCCACACCGTATGGGCACCTGTTCGAGTCGATCCAAAGCGATGTGCAGAAGTTGTGGCGAACTCTGAACGTGCAGTTTGTGGTGGTGCCTCGCAAGGGAACCGAAGCACTCGTGAGGGCGGGGTTGTTGCGTCCTGTGGTGGATTTTGAGCTGGGAGCTGGGGTGCTGCGGCAAGTGCAGCCGAGTGAGAAGTCGCTGATGCTGGCTTCCGTGGCAGGAAGCGTGGCGGGAGCCCATGCGTTCGGGAAGTGGAAAGGTGGCGTTCCACTTGAGCGGCAGGCTGACGAGGTCGCGCACTCCGAAACGGTGGTTACGCTCGCGCCTGAGTGCTCGTCGGATGCGAAGAGTACAGCGTCAGTGCCCCGACTAACAGAACACGGAGCCGCTTGGGGAACGCCCTGGCGGTTTGGGACGCGGTTAACCTGTGAGTCGGAACAGCCGTCCCTTCTCGTGTTCAACCAGAAATTTGAAGAGGGTTGGGAGGTGCTTGTGGACCAAAAGGCGGTGCCGTGTTATCCGGCAGATGGCTTTTGGTTGTCGGCGGTTATTCCCTCGGGTGTGCACGAAGTGGAAGCTCGCAAGAAACGGAATCCATTGCCCGGAGCGATGTCCTTGGGCGTCTCGCTGGCGCTGCTGGTTGTGGGCGTGTGGCGCGGATTCGGATGTGTGAAGGCTACGTCCTCAGGGGAAATGAACACGTGACGTTCGGAGTTCAGGCCGTCAAAAAGTGGTTGGGACCGCTCTGGTGGTATACGCTGATTCTCTTCTGCGTGCAACGCGCGGGGGATGTCATCAATGCTTTCGTGGGCCTTTATCTGGTCCCGAAATACGTTCCTCAATCTGAGTTGGGCGCGGTTTTACCGCTGGCGCAGATCGGGGGAGCGCTGGGCCTGCCGTTGGCGATTTTAAGTGCGCCTTTCGCCAAGTACTTGAACACGTATGCGACACATGGCGAGGTCGGTAAGGTCAAAAGTCTTCTGAGGGATGCGTTTGTCATTCAGGGTGTCGCATTCGTTGTCTTGATGGTGTATGCGCGTTTCTTTATGCCCATGGTGTTCGAACGGATGCGCGTACAGGAGGGAAGTCTGGGCATGCTGGTTGTGACATGTGGCGTGCTTGGGTCTTTCGCACCTGTGTTCAATAGCGCACTTCAAGCGCTGAAGAAATTCCGGCCGATGGCCATTTGCGGGCTTATTTCTGCACCGGTCCGCTTAGTGTCAATGATAATCTGCATGCCGATTCGGGCGCTCTCAGGATATTTTATGGGGCAAATCATTCCGACGGCATGCAATATTGCCATTACGCTGTTCGGATTAAGACAGTTGTTGGGCCCGGGGGTCAAGGCCGAGCCTTACCTGCGTACGGACTGGAAGCCGATGCTGAGGTACGCGCTCTCCGTGTCAGTGATTGTGATTGTCGGCACGCTTCAAAGTACGGTAGAGGGCTTTGTTATTCGTCACCGTCTACCCGATGTGGAATCGGCGGGGTATTACATCATCTCTCGGTTTGCAGAACTGGGTTCCTATGCGGGAATTACGATTAGCACGGTCATGTTTCCTTTGGTCGCAGAGCGACATGAGCGAGGGGATAATCCAGTCCGGCTGTTGTGGGAGACCATGGCTGGCTCGCTGGGTTTCGGGTTGTTGCTCGCAGCCGCTTTTTACTTTGTAGGGGCACGCATACTTGGGCTACTTCCTGCTTGGCGGGAGTATGTGCTGTTCGCACCGCAGATGGCTCTGCTAACGGTTCTCTATGCCTTACGTTCTGCCTGCAGTTGTTTCAGTAATTACGAAATGGCGTGTCGGCGTTTCGGCTTTATTTGGTATGTCGGACTCACGGTAATTGTCGAGTGTGTGCTGTTGTACGGACTGACCGGGTACTCTTTTTTTGCTCCGTGGCTATCAAAGGAGACCATTGAGTGGATGGCCTCTTTGCGGGCCGCACGGCTGGAGTTTCTGATGGGTATGATGGTGTGGGCTTCGGTCATCCCTTTGGCATTCATGATGTTGCAACTCGCAGTACGACATATGCGTTACCGGCGTTGCGTCGGAAATGCGGATAGTTGCTAAGGGTTCTCGAGTATGTACACGATTCATTTTCTGACGTCATATTCGCTGGTTGCTATCGCCTTTGCGTGTCTGTGCGCTGTCGTGGTCGGGTGGGCATTATGGGCCTCTGGCGGTGGATCTGCTCGGGTACGTCCGGCCGTGTTGACATCGGCCTGCATTGTGCCGTTCGCCCTGTTTGTCTTTGCGGTGGTCACGCTGTCGGTCAACGTGCCTTACTGGGACGATTACGACGCCATTCTCTCGTATCTCGCCCAGCCTTTTCCCCAGCGTATGTCTCATCTCTTCGCATTTCACAATGAACACCGGATTGTCTTTGTGCGGGTGGTGATGGAGGCGGTCTACGGTCTTTGCGGGACGTTCGATTTCCGCGCCATGATCTATGTTGGGAACGCCCTTTTCCTGCTCTTCGTCGGACTGGTTTTGCATCGGCTCAAACGGAATGCCGTAGAGCCGCGCTGGTGGTGCATTGCAGTTGCGTGGTCGTTGCTAAGTATCCTGATGTTCGAGAATATGTTCTGGGCCTTGACCTCCGTGCAAAACAATGCGGTGTTGCTGTTTGCTTGGCTGGCGTTACTCTGTCTGGAGCGTGGGCGCCGACACGTGGGATGGTTTTTCGCGGCACTGACCTTTGCGGTGTTGTGCACATACACGAGCGGTTCCGGCATGTTCATTTGGCCTTGTATGGCGGGCCTGTTCGCGAAAACTGGGTTTTACGATGGAGAACGCCCCTCGCCGCTGAAGCTGGTGGTGTTGGGTCTTGTGGCGGTTGCTGCGGTGGCCTATTATCTGCACGGTTTTCAGGGGCAAGGGCAGGGCGCTTTGGAGAAGGCCTTTGCGCATCCGTTTCGCGTGTTCACGTATGCGGCGCTGTTTTGCGGTGCGTCGATGAATTTCCCCTCTCTGGCCTTTCCCCTCGGAATGTGCGTTTTTGTTTTTGCGGGGTTCTTGCTGTTCAGTTTGAAGCGAGTGCGCGACAATGTCACCCTGTTTTTTCTCTGTTTTCTGTTGCTTTCAGCGATGTCGGCTGCGCTGTTCAGATGCGGCGATACCCTGACGCAGGCGCTCAGTTTCCGTTATCGCGTGATCGCGGTCTCGATCATAGTCTGCTGTGGAATGCTGGTTTACGAACAGTGGGCGAAACCTTTTAGTCGCTATGCGCGGCCGGTGTGCGCGGCGGTCACCGCCTTCTGCATTTTCATGAACCTAAGCGCATATCTATTGTCCTATCCTCAGTTAGTAGCCCGCCGAGACAGGCATCTTGCGGGCCTTCACGCCTGGCCGGCGGATTGTTCGGGATTGGTCTATCCAGACACTGCGAGAGCCTCTGCGGTGTTGCAGAAAAGTGTGGAGTCTGGTGCGTATCGACCGGCCAAGTGAGAGGCTTCAGAGGCTGCTTGCCTTTGTTTGAAGCCGGCAACCTCGCCGGTTTAAGCGAGTTTCTAAAGAAATTTTTCTGGCGTGTCCGAGTCAATGGTGAGAGTGGCGGACTGTGTGCCAGATATGCCGAAGGGGCATGTAAAACAGCGAGATCAAGAGGCTGCATAACTGATGGTTCATCGGCGGCATCAGATCTTCTTGGGCTTTTCTCGCCAGAGTCATGCGATCGGTCTTTTCCGTGCATTTTCCCTTCTTCAACGCAATGATGAACTCGTTGCCGGAAGACGGAAAGAAAGCGGTTTCATAAAAGGGTGTCAGCCCCAAGAAGTGCAGGTCTTGGATCAGCAAACGAAATGAGTTTGGCGTGAAACTCCACGTGTGAACGTCGACGTATTGATCGGAAGCGAACGCCTGGTCGATTTCGCATTGGGCGCGCTCAGGTGCATAGGCGAAAGCCATTTCGCCTCGCAGATGCGGATTCCATAAAAAGTTGCCGCCACGCGATACTGCGTTTAACTTTGAGTCGGCGATCATCCCATGGGACGGTTTTTTATAAAGGAACGTGTTAGCGTCCATGACTTGGGCGAGGGAACTTGGCGGGCGGAAATGGTCAAAGCAGTAACGCTTGTCAGGAATGGCGAGAGAAAGCACACCTGCCTCGTCAAGCACACTGCCACAGTTGTTCAAAAAGGCGATTAAGTCGGGCGTGTGTTCAATCACGTGTGAAGCAATGATCCAGTTGAATTTCTTGTCGGTCCCGATTAGGGCGGCATAATCCTCCCCGCTCCAGACATAATCAACCGGTTCTATTTTCTCAATGGTTGAGTTCTGATGCCGATATTTCTCAATCAGGTTCTCGCGAGATAGGTGATCCAAAATGCGGACATTATAGCCTTCACTTTTGGGCGCAACCGGATTGAAGCTGGGACCAATCTCAAGGCCCATGCCATTCTTGTCAAAGGCAGAGAGAATTTTCTGTTTCCGCGTCATATGTGCCTTAACGAATCAAATGGTCTGTTGTATTTCAAAGCCCGACAGCGTGATCTTAGCTTCAGACGACTGGATGAACTGTTTGGGGACGTTGCCGTAATAAGAAGCCCAAGCCGTGTAGGTGCTGGGGGGGCCGATGATGTAGTCGCATGCGGCGAGCGTATAGTTGTCCTCGATGAGATGACCTGTTCCTGTCATGACGTCGAAGTCTTTGAAGGCTGTGTGGTCGACGGGGGCGTCTGAGCACAGCAGGAAACGGGTGCGCCCCTTCAGTTGGTTTGCAAGGTCGCGCATGGCGCGCCGATAGACATCCATCGTGTAGAAGTATTTGCCATTCGCGAATTTCTTGTAATCGGTCTGTCGGATGTGGACGCCGACGACGCAGTCAGCACCTGCACGCAGTTTGTCTGTCAGGCGTGCAACGGCATCCCGGTGCAGGGCAATCGGCGTGAAGATTTTTTTAACAACGGATTTGTGTTTAAGGCCGATCGCGGAGGGGGTCCTAAACGACCATCCGACTACGAACAGGCACTGGGTTGCCCGTTGCTTTTCAAGAAACGCCGCTTGGTCAAGCATGTAGGGCTCGCCGCGCTTATCGAAGGTGTTCCAGATGTTGACGCACCCGAACAGTTTCGATTTCCGCTGGGGATGCGGACAAGTCGCGCGATGGTAGAGAAACGGACTGTGCCGGGTGCCTTCAAAATAGCGGAAATAATCACCGAACGCGAGGTGCAGAAAGGAGTCTCCGTATTCTTCGGCTTGAACGATGAAGGCGGTCGCGAGAACCAACCGGTTCGCCAGCCATCCGTACGGGTGGGGCATGATGAGCATATTAGCGGCCTCCCTTGCCGAACGCGTAGAAAAACCATTTGAGGTAGTTGGGCAGCCACGCCCAGAGTTTGAAGTTGGATTTTCCTGCCACGCGGTCGCGCCAGATGGTGGGGACTTCGGCAACGACGCGTCCGGCCTTGTGCGCCTTGACGACGAGCTCAATGCCGAGTTCGAAGCCACCGGAACTTTCAATGGTCGTAGTGGTCAGGAACGATTTTCTGTAGAGCTTGAAACTGTTGGTAGGGTCGTGCGTCGGCAGGCAGGCTAACTTGCACAGGATCAGGCCTGCGGTGCGAGACAGCAAGCCCTTGAGCCTGGGCCCGCCGATCTGCTGTCCGCCTCTCATATAGCGAGAAGCACAGACGACGGCTGCGCCGGTTTCTTTGGCCACTCGCACCAGCTCGTTCATGACTTGCGGAGGATCGGAGAGGTCGGCCATCGTGACGATGATCAGTTCGGTTCCGGCGGTCTCGAGCCCGGTTTTGATGGCGTTGAGCGCGCCGCGTCCATAGGCGTTTCGAATCGTTCGGACATGCGGTGTGAAGCCTGGTTCCAACTGCCGAAGGGCCGGCAGCGTGGTGTCGGCTTCGAAGTCGTAAACAATGCTGATCACGGCGGGAACGCAGAGATGGTGCCGGATCTCGCGCAATGTGCTCAGAATGTTGTCGCCCTCGTTGTAAACGGGGATGACGATGGTCAGTACAGGGGAAGTGTCCATGGTGTCAACGCGATACGCGATGGGGAACGGTCAGATGCCGCCGATCTGGACCTGCTCGGTGATCCACGGGACGACCTCGTCGAGGATGGCCGTCAGAGAGGTGTCCGCGTTGAAGCCGAGCATTCGCTGGGCCTTCGCCACCGACGGTGCCCGTTTCTGCACATCGTACTTGAAGGGCGTGTCAGAGGAATAGCGGAACGGCTTGGCACAGCCGTGGATCTTGTTCCAGATCAGCTCCGCCAGTTCAAGAACGGACGTGGAAACGGGCGTCGAAAGGTTGAAGTCCTGGTTGACAGCCTCCGGTTTCTCGATGCAGAGGCGGATGCCTCGCGCGAGGTCTCCGCCATAGGTGTAGTGGCGGATTTGGCCGCCTGAGCCAAGGATGTGCAGAGGATCTTGTCCTTTGACCACCTTTTGTACGAGGTCAGGTACGACATGGCTCATGGCGAGCTTGACGTTGCCGGAGGTGGTTTCGCTGTCACATAGCGCCCGCTTTTCGCCGATGCCGACGCAGTTGAAGGGCCGGATGACGGTGAAAGGCAGCCCATATTGCTCAAATGCGCCCTGCGCGAAGTATTCACAGGCTAGCTTCTGAAAACCGTAGGTGCTGAGCGGCGGCGGGCATTTGCGCACATCCTCCTCGCAGCTTGGGAAAGTCGTGGCGGATTCAAAGACCATGCTGGAGCTGAGGATGTTGATTTTCTTCAGCTTGCGGTTCTTGAAGGCCCAGATGGCGGCGTCAAAGGTGGCTGCGGTGATGCGCTCGTTTTCAGACAATAAGTCATAGGCCAGTTCATGGAAGTAGGAGATGCCGCCGATCATCGCTGCAGCTCCAAGAACCTGATCGCAGTCGTCGATCAGTGTCTTCATGAGCGGGATGTCTTTGACGTCACCCTCGACAAAGTGATAGCGCGGATGATGATCGTAGGACTTCTCAACTTTGCCGTACTTCGAGAAGTTGTCGATGCCAACCACCTCATGGCCGTGATTGAGCAACTCTTCGACCAGATAACCGCAAATGAAGCCGGCTGAGCCAGTGACCAGAATTTTCATGGGAGTTTCTTTCAGATTGTCGGTGATAGGGGGTCTGGCTGCCGCGGCCATACGCCCCAGCAGTCAACATACGGGCAGGTGGGCGTCAGCGTGAGGTACTCCGTGTGCGGCACGCCGAGGATCACGCCTTCAGCTTCAGAGAGAAGCCGCTGCAAAGGCAGGGTGTTTGGCACATAGAGATCGGATAACAACACGTCGGCCATCTTCAGTTCGAGCAGTTTCTTGATTTTGAAGGAGAGGCTTTCACGGATATCGTCGTTGTCGGGTTTGAAGGCCAGGCCAAGAATGCCGATGCGGCGGCCCTTGAGGCAGCCCATCCGTTCCTCCAACTGTTGGACGAGAAAGTTCGGCAACCCTTCGTTCACCAGCATGGCCGAGTGGCCGAGGAAAAATTCGTTGCTGTGGAAGGCCGAGAGCTGCATCGTGTCCTTGAAAAGGCAGGGGCCTGCGGCCAAACCCGCACGCGCGAAATGTTTGGCACGCGGATAGTCGGACTTCATGGCGCTGAGGATCTTGTAGAAATCGAACCCCTGTTTTTCGACGATCATGTAAAACTGGTTGGCGATGGCGAACTCCAGATAGCGCCAGGCGTTGGTCATCAGTTTGGCGAGTTCGGCCTCTGTGGTTGAGAGCGGGATGATCGTTTTGGCTATAGCTGAGAAGATGTCGGCAGCCTCTTGCTCGGCTTGGACCGAAGTGGCTGAGACGATTTGCGGAAGATTGAAGATTTCTTCGATGCCCTTGCCCTGCACAATCCGCTCCGGGCAAAAGGCCAGCTTCGAGGTGCCGAGCGCCTGCTTCAAAAGGTTGTCCACGATCTGTGTGACGCCAGGGAAGATCGTGCTTCGCAGGACGATGAGTTGCTCTTTGTTCAGAAAAGGCAGGTAGGCCGTGATGACCTTGAGTACGTCGTGTACGCGCGGGTTGAGGTGCTCGTCAACTGGGGTTCCCGTAACGAACACCACAACGTCTTGTTGAGCGGTCGTTGAGGAGTCAGTCGTGGCGAACAGGTTCTTGCCGATGTGGCGTTTGAGCAGATCCTCTGCCCCCTCCTCTTTGAAAGGCAAGCGTCCGCTGCGGATGTTGTTCACCGCGGCATCGTTGCAGTCGATGAGAGTCACGTCAAAACCCCGGCTTGCAAACGCCAAGCCCAGAGGAATTCCGACGTGTCCGCAACCACCGATGATGCAGATTCTTTTTTTCATGGAGTCCCTTTTAAGAAAAGGATAGTAAATTTGCTGATGATCGTCTACAGATAATGAGAAAGAGCGACAGTTGAAAAAAGCCAAGAATCTGGTTGAAGTCATGCGAAACAATCATATACCATTTACATGTTCTTTATCCTGTTTTGCATTTGAGGTCTTATGGCGGAAACACTTGGTTCTCTGTGCGACAAACTGACGATCGTTAAACTGAAGCAATGCCATTCCGATGACTCTTTGAAGACGGAAAGTCTGATGGTGCAGGAACGGCAGCTTTGCGAGGAGATCGACACATTTTTGTCGGGGGCGGTCTCGGGAGTGATCGCGCCGGATAAGTTGACTTTTCGCGCAAACAAAGTCTACAAGAAGCAGGGCAATGAATTGGGCGTCTTACAGGCGGATGCGCTTGGCGCGGTCTTCGCCGAGTTGGCGAAAGTGAATTGTGATCTGTGGCACGAGCAGGAGAAGGTTTACGAGTTCGCGGCGGTGCCTGTGGCACAGAAAGATGTGGTCGTCAAGCAGTTGGCGCTTCTGAACCTGAAACGGAACCAATGTATCGATGCGATCGATCAGGTGTTGGTCAAAATCGTGCAAAGCAAAGGTGAGCAGCATGTATCGTGAAATCTCCAAGTGCCGGATTAGTGGCAGCACGAACCTTTTGACCGTTCTCTCACTGGGGGAACAATGTCTCACGGGCGTTTTTCCGAAATCCACCTCCGAGCCGATTACGAAGGGGCCTTTGGATTTGGTGTGGTGCCCGGACAGCGGGCTGTTGCAGTTGAAACAGTCCTACAGCTTGGACGAGATGTACGGGGACAACTACGGATACCGGTCCGGACTGAACCGTTCGATGGTCGCTCATCTGACGAACAAGATCGGAGCGCTGGAGCGGCTGGTGGCTCTTTCACCCTCCGACTTGGTCATCGATATCGGTAGCAACGATGCCACCTCTTTGAAAGCCTATTCCGGCCGTCACCGCAAGGTCGGTATTGACCCGACCGGGAGGAAGTTCGCCCTGTATTATACCGACGACATCACGTTGCTGCCCGACTTCTTTTCGGCTCAACTTTTCCGGACGAAGTTTCCGCACGACCGCGCGAAGATCGTCACGTCGATCGCCATGTTTTATGATCTGGAGAATCCCGTGGCGTTTGTGCGCGACATCGAATCGGTTCTTGCCGACGACGGCGTTTGGCACTTCGAGCAGAGCTATATGCCGTCAATGCTGCGCACGCACTCGTACGATACGATCTGCCACGAGCATTTGGAGTTCTACTCCTTCAAGGTCGTCAAGAACCTGTTGGAGTCGTGCGGGATGCGCGTGGTGGACGTGCAAATGAACGCGATCAACGGAGGAAGTTTCGCAGTTACCGCCTGCAAGAAGGGGGCGCCTTACCGTTCTAACGCTCTGGTCATCGACTGGATGCTGCAGCAAGAGGATGACATGGGGCTGGACACGCCGCGTCCTTATCGCGAATTCGAAGAGAAGGTCTTCAAGCACAGGAAGCATATGACCGGTCTGATCAACGCGATCCTGAGCGACGGCAAGACGATTTTCGGTTATGGCGCTTCGACAAAAGGCAACGTGCTCCTGCAGTTCTGCGGGCTGACGGCCAAGCAGGTTCCATTTGTCGCGGAAGTGAATGAGCAGAAATTCGGTTGCTTCACGCCGGGAACAAACATCCCGATCATTTCCGAAAAAGAGGCGCACGCGATGAAGCCCGACTACTTCTTGGTTATGCCGTGGCACTTCAAGTCCACGATCCTCGAGCGCGAAAAAGAGTACACGGCTAAGGGCGGGAAATTCATTTTTCCGCTGCCTGAGATCGAGATCGTGTAACCTGAAAGACTCTGTCGCCATGCTCAGCGTGTTGTTCGTCAACTGTAAGAAAGCCCAATGCAGCATTTGGGACTCGGGTTTGATGACGTTCAACGCGCTAAAACTGTCCAAGCGCTATCAGATCGACTATGTCGAAGTTGACTCTGATGAACGCACGTTTTCCGCAGATTACGATGTGTTCGTGTTCAATTACCACCCGATCACTATGCGGTGGTTGGATACGCGGTGTCTCCGCCGATTGAACGGGCTCAAACTGACAGTCGTGCTGGAGGTGTTGCCGAACGATCCGTTTCCGATGTGTCCTCGGAATGTTTTCGACGGGTACCTGGTTCTTGACCCGACGATGCGGCACGAAGACAAGAGGGTTTTCGCTTTTCCCCGTCCGCTCGAAAAGTTCGAGCCGCAGGTCTCTTATGCCGATACGTCGATCCCTGTCATCGGAACGTTCGGCTTCGCGACGCACGGCAAAGGCTTTGAACGGGTCATTGAGGCGGTCAACACGGAATTCGACCGTGCGGTCGTGCGGATCAATATTCCCCACGGCACTTATGTCGCTCGCTCTGCGGAGTATGCCCAGGAGCTTGCGGACGCGTGTTTTGCGCGTGCCAGAAAAGGTGTCGAAGTCAGAGTCACGCACGACTATATGACCAAGCAGCAGTTGGTGGACTGGTGTGCGTCGAACACGCTTAACTGCTTTCTGTATGACCGCAACATGCCGGGGCTTGCTGCGACGACCGACCAAGCGATTTTGGCCATGCGACCGCTGTCAGTCAGCCGGAACGACACGTTCCGGCACATTACACAGTATGTGCGCCCTTATCCGGAGTGGAGTCTGCGGGATTCGATTGCGAAATCGTTGCCAGGTGTGGCACAAATGAAGGCTGACTGGGCTCCGGCAAGATTCGCGGAGAGGTTTGAACAGGTTCTTTCTGAGTGTCGAGCGACCGAGTCTGTTCGGACGGGAGCAAAGCGTTTTTCGTTAGGTAAGAGGGGATTGGATCGTCGGATGGCAGATGCGGGTGTTGATCGGTGGAATAAACTGTTAAAAGGCTGTGTCGACTTCAAAAGAAATACCGTTCTTTTTATGCGGCTGGCCAAATTGCAGTATGAGCGCATGATAGTCCGCAATTACGTATCTTACTCTCAGGCCGGCGAAGACCTGATTGTTCGGTCTTTGTTCCGCTCGTTCGGGGTCGAAAAAATTTCATACCTCGACGTTGGAGCCAATCACCCTGGCTATATCAGCAACACATTCTTCTTTTATAAAATGGGGTGTACGGGTGTTTGTATCGAACCCAATCTCCGTCTCTACAAGAAGCACAGGCAACTCCGTCCGAGTGACGTATGTTTGAACATGGGGGTCGGCATAGATGGGCGAAATGAAGCCGAGTTCTACCAGTTCGAGGGACATGCTGATGGGTTGAGCACCTTTTCAAAGGAAGACGCGGATCATTGGGCGAATATTGGAATGGACGGGATCGGCAGGATGCGTCCCGCAAAGGTCATTAAGATGCCACTTGTGGATGTCAACACGATCATCATTCGCTATGGCGTTCCCGATTTTATGTCGCTGGATGTTGAAGGGCACGACCTTGAAATCTTGCGGATGCTCGATTTTCAGAAGTTCCCACTCAAGTGTATTTGTGTCGAAACCTTGCGGCACGGCAAGGACCACCTTGCCTCGCGCGACATGGAGTTGTTGCTTTTTATGAAGCAACAGGGGTATTTTGTCTATGCGGATACGGGCATTAACACTATTTTCGTGAACCTTAACTGGCTGACGACAGGCCAGAGAGGATTCGAAAAAATGGACGCACGTGCAGAATGAAAGCGGTTATATTCGGCATCAGCGGACAAGACGGAGTCTATCTTAAGGCGCTCTGCCAGAAAGGGCAGGCCGAGGTCATCGGCGTCTCCCGGTCCGACGATGCGGAACTGGTCGTGGGGGATGTGGCTGACTTCTCTTTCGTTGAAGCGCTTCTGCGGGAGCAGCGGCCGGACTACGTGTTTCATCTGGCCGCGAACTCCACGACACGCCACGAGGCGCTGTTTGAAAACCACAAAACCATTTCGACTGGGACTCTCAACATCTTGGAGGCTGTAAAACGGCACTGTCCGGGAAGCCGGGTCTTCATCACCGGAAGCGGCGTGCAGTTCCAGAACAGGGGACTGCCCATCGCCGAAACGGATCCGTTTGAAGCCTCTAGCCCGTATGCAGTCGCGCGGATTCAATCGGTCTATGCGGCACGGTATTACCGGCGGCTTGGCATCAAGGCCTACGTCGGATATCTTTTTCACCACGAGAGCCCTCTCCGCAAAGAGAGCCACGTCTGCAAGCTGATTGCCGACGCCGCAAAGAATATCCGTGATGGCGGCTGCAAGCGGATCAGAATGGGCGATGTTTCCGTCAGAAAAGAGGTCGGTTTCGCAGGCGACATTGTCGAAGGCATCTGGACGCTCGTGAATCAGGACGCCCTGTTTGAAGCGACGATCGGGACCGGCGAGGCGTATTCGATCGAAGAGTGGCTCGCCGCCTGCTTCTCTCGGATTGGGGAGGACTGGCGGAAACATGTCGACGTGTCGGAAGAGCCCTTTCGAATCGAGTATCAGACGCTGGTCTCCAATCCGGCGACGATCAACCAACTAGGCTGGCGTCCGAAAGTCGGGCTCCATGCGCTCGCGGAGATGATGCTGGCATGACACCGAAGCGGATACTGCTGGTGCATCTGGTCGCGAATGGCGATTGCCTGATGGCGACAACAATCGCCCGGCAGATCAAGTACGACTATCCAGGTTGCCATCTGACATGGGCAATCAGCTACAAATGCCGTCAAGTCATTGACAACAATCCCGATGTGGATGCGGTTTGGGAAGTCGTGTTTGCGCCGAACGAGTCGCCGCTTGGGTGGGATGTGTGGAATCGCGTTAAGTGTGAGGCTGAAGCGAAAAAGGCGGCAGGGGAGTTCGACCTGCTTTTTTTCACTCAGGTTTTTCCAGACAACAAGTGCCGGTTCGACGGAACAACCCGGTCTTCAACATTCCGCAACTACCCGACACCGATTACAGTTCCGGTCAGCCCCGTCATTCAGCTACGTGAGCCAGAGATCAAGAAGGTGGCCGGTTTCGTGGAGCAGAATCAGTTGCTCCGGTTCCGGAATGTGATTCTTTTCGAGTGCGCTCCAGCCAGCGGGCAGTCGAAGTTGGATCAGCGCAAGGGGATCGCCATCGCGCAACGACTCGTAGAGGGACGCCCCGACACGGTCGTGATCGTTTCCACGCATCTGCCCTTCCGATCACCGCATTCTCAGATAGTGGACGGATCGAGTCTCTCATTCCGCGAGAATGTGGAGCTCTCGCATGTCTGCACGCTGTTGGTTGGATGTTCAAGCGGGATTACCTGGTTGCTCACCTCCGAAGCGGCGAAGAAAATCCCCATGGTTCAGTTTCTGAACCCGCAGGTGCTGGGCGCGAGCTTCGCGTCGGTCGCGTACGACTTTGAATACTGGGGATTGCCTGCAGAACATATTCTCGAGAGCCGCGGCGGGACGGTTGAGGAGATGATCACGATCATCAGTGCGGCTCTGGATGATTTCGGATTCGCACGGAAACGCTATCACGAAGCTTTCAAGCCCGGATTCTGGGACTTTCTGCTCTTCCTCGAGTACCACTCGTTCGGGCAACTGTTGAGAATCTTCGAGACATGCGCGCTATTCCGCCGAAGGAACAGGTTCGGTTGGTCCGATTACCTGGATATCGGACGGTTGTCGCGAGTTCTGTTTGTGCAGGTGAGCTTGCTCTATGACGGAATCCAGCAGCTGGTCAGGAATCGGCTGAAAGCTCCGTCCAAGTAACGCTGCGTTTCAGCTCACCTCTTTGCTTTTGATGAGCCGGATATCCGACAGGACCATCTTTTCGATCAGAGTCTCGAACGGTGTCTGGCTCGGGTTCCATCCCAGCAGTCGCTTGGCTTTGCTCGGGTCACCGCAGAGGAGTTCAACTTCTGTGAGCCGATAGTACTGCGGGTCGATCTCGACAATCGTGACACCGGTCTTCTTGCAAATGCCTTTTTCATCGGCGCCCTGACCCTCCCAGACGATCTCAATGCCAGCCACTTGAAAGGCGCGTGTACAGAATTCGCGTACGCTGTGCATTTCGCCGGTGGCGATCACGAAATCTTCTGGCACGGGATGCTGCAGCATCAGCCACATGCATTCAACGTAATCTCTCGCATAGCCCCAGTCGCGCATTGCGTCGAGGTTGCCCAGGAAAAGCTTGGTTTTCTCGCCGTTTGCAATGCGCGCAGCGGCCAGTGTGATCTTTCGCGTCACGAAGTTCTCGCCGCGCCGTTCGCTTTCGTGGTTGAACAGGATGCCGTTGACGGCGAACATGTTGTAGGCTTCGCGGTAGTTTTTGGTGATCCAGAAACCGAACTGCTTCGCGACACCGTAAGGCGACCGTGGATAGAACGGAGTTGTCTCTTTCTGCGGAGTCTCTTGGACAAGGCCGAACAGTTCCGAGGTGGACGCCTGATAGATGCGGACATCTTTCTCCATCTCTAAGATGCGCACGGCTTCGAGGATGCGGAGCGTCCCGATCGCGTCGGTCTCGGCCGTATATTCGGGAATGTCGAACGAAACCTTGACGTGTGACTGTGCGGCCAGATTGTAGATCTCGTCCGGCTTTACCTTTTGAATGATGCGGACTAACGAACTGGCATCGGTCATGTCGCCGTAATGCAAGGCGAGTTTCGCCTTTTTTTGGGCGTCTTCGATGAGTCGCTTGATATATAAATGCTCGATGCGTTCGCGATTGAATTGGGATGACCGTCTGACCAATCCGTGTACGTCGTAGCCTTTTTCAATCAGAAATTCAGCTAGAAAGGAGCCGTCCTGTCCCGTGATACCTGTGATGAGTGCGGACTTTTGAGTTTTTTTCATATTTAAAGTGTAGTAGGTGCCGATCATGTCAGTCAAGTGCTGATGCGTACGACCTTGTGTCCCCAGTTGCCTCTTTGCTCATCTTCATGTCCCATTATTCCGGTGTCATGAATTGTGAGGCAACGCGCTTCGCGCCCATTTTGCTGGCCGCGCTTGAACATGCGTTTGCGCTTTGTTACTCTCAACTGCCAGGGGACGGTTGCCTGTCTGTGCGGCAATCAGTCTCCTGCCCGTAAGGAATGGGGTCGTGTTACGTTTGATAATCGGTGTTCATCTGTGTCTAGCAGAGTAGAGGAGGGGCCGGTGAGCGCATTACAGCAGTGGCAACTCGCAGCTCTTCCTCGCCAGAGGGAGAGCGCGAGGCCTGCACCGGGACCGGATTCTGTTACGGTGCTGGCCTATCATTTTTGGGATGACGCCCGTTTCGATGAGCAGTTCGATTTTTTGGAAAGCGCCATCCGTGAGACTTGGCGGCACTGCGGTCTGTTGAAAACCGTGCTGGTCGTCAACAAGGTCACGCCTAGGCTGGAGATGTTTGCGGCTTCTGCTGAGGGGCGGGTCAGCCTGGATGTTTGCGAAGCTCTCGTTCCTGGGCGGATCTACTCGATGAGCGTCGACTGCAATGCGAATCTCCACCGGCGGTTCGACACCGAGCATGTCCTGGTTGTTCAAAACGACGGTTTCCCAATCCGTTCCGGCCTTGATTTTTTTGTTGGCTTATGGGATTTCATCGGCGCGCCATATGTGCGGAACACATGGAGAAACCGCCTGTTTTGCAATGCGATGAACTGTTGGGTGAGCAATGGCGGGTTCTCGTTGCGAACAAAGAGAATCTGCGAACTGGCTTCGTATTACTGGCGGAAGAAGTATTTCAGTATGCCGGATTGCCGTGCGGTGTCGGAGGACATTTTCTACACCGAAACGCTGCCTTTGCGCGAACGGACTTACCGGAAAAGTGTGCGGATTGCGGATCACTCACACGCGCTGAGTTTCTCGTATGACGCCGCGTTCCCCTATGGCGGAACGACGGCCCCCTTCGGTTTTCACAGTCCCCGATCATTCGACGCATTGCGTGCGATGGGCTGGATACCGAGTGAAATTCAGTTGGCTGGAGGGGGGGCGGTATAACGTCCGAAACGGCCGCTGTGGAAGTCGCGGTATCCGCGCCAGAACATCCGTAGGCGTTCGCGTCGGTGGGTGTCGAACAAGAGAGCCTTTAGCAATAACTTGAGCGTGTTGATCTTGTCTTCGCGCAGAAAGGCGTTCGAGCCGCGGTAGGTTCGCCAGAAATAGAACCCGTTCCTCGCGATATAGTAGAACCGTAGCGGCGAATGCTGGCCGACAGATATTGTGCGTCCGAATCGGCGGATCAGGGTCGAGTTGCCAATGGCGTGGAGCAGTCGGGCGCCCTCGCATGTGAGAATAAGATAGCCTGCCTGACGCAGACGGAAACAGAAATCGTGGTCGACGTAATCGATGAAGAGTTTCGCATCGTAGCCGCCAATGGCCTGCCACGCCGCACGCTTGACGAGGTTGCCCGACGTGATCGCTGTGGCCGCTTCCCGATAGGTGAGGACGGTGGCGTCGGAAGCCGCGGTGTGTGGGCGGCTTTCCGCGGCTTTTTGAATCAGGGTGGGCGTCAGCGAGGCCACGCGCGGGCGGGTTTCCTCGGGCAGCGCATCGTAAGTTGCCAGCAGGCTGGCTACCATGCCATCGGTGACCCGACTGTCCTGGTCCATGGTGAGCACCCACTCGGCGGATTGGGCTTTCGCACACTTCATTCCCTGATTGAGCGCTTCTGCAATGCCGAGGTTCTCGGAGTTGAAAAGCAACGTGAACGTGTCGGTCTCGCTGGCGAATGCCTGGGTTAAGCGTGTCGCTGCGTCAGCGGTCGCACTGTTGTCGACGACGATGACGTGCTGTGTTTGCACAGCGAGGCTGCGGATGGCACTGAGAGCGGCCGCATCCGGATGGTAGGTGACAACAATGGCGACGGTCTGACGCATACGAATAGAATGGATTTTGGACAACAATAACACATTTTATGGACGGGTGACACCGCTTTTTGAATGTGGTATTCTTCTCGCCATAAGCACGGGGCCGTGCGGGAGAACAGCGGTTTGATGCCCTACGAAACGACAACTGATCTGGTGACATGGCAACTCGCACGACTAGAAGAACGGCGCGCTACGGACTATGCGCCTACACTTTTCGGCCAAGTCACGGCACTGGTCTATCATTTCTGGGATGATGCGCAGCTCGACGTGCAGTTCGATTTTGTTGAGAGCGCGATTTATGAAACGTGGCGACATTGCGGCAAACTCAGAACGTGTCTGGTCGTCAACAAAACGACGCCACGGATTGAAGCCTTTGCCGCTCGCCACGGAGATGCGGTCACGATACGGGTCAACACCATGCTGGTGCCGGGCGATCTGCCTTCGATGAGCATCGACTGCAATGTGAATCTTCATCGTTATTTTGACACCGACTACGTGTTGGTGATCCAGAACGACGGTTTCCCTTTACGTCAGGGACTTGGTGCGTTTCTCGGCACCTGCGACTATGTGGGCGCGCCGTTTGTGCGGAAAACGCTCAGCAACAGACTACTTGGGCTTTGGCCGCGTTTCGCAGTCGGAAACGGCGGATTCTCCCTGAGGACGAAGAACATCTGCGAACGGGCCTCCTATTACTGGACGAAGCGCTACCACTGTTTGCCGCACGAGAGTCGCTTTGTACGCGAAGATGCGTTCTACTGTTTCGTCCTGCCTTTTCTGGAGCGTTCCTACCGCAAGGCGGTTCGTTTTGCGTCGTGGGAGGTTGCGAGCCAATTTTCGTATGACCGTCTGTATGGTGAGAGCGTGAGTTCGCTTCCGTTCGGTTTCCATGGGAAAGGGGCTTTCACGTATTTGGCCGATGTTGGTTTGTTCGACGCGGGACAGGGCGACAAGAGGAAGATTTGAAAGTCCATTTGGCGCAGCTGCACGTGGATCGGATGATGGCGGATGGCCCAGGCGAAGGAGTCGCTGTTATGAGAGTGGCGTGGATACTGAACGGGTGCGGATTGGAGTCCGAGTCAATCACGGGCTCTCCGGTCCGCTTTCAGGCGATTTCTTCACGCTGGCGTGCTTCGCAACCGGGACTTGACCAGGCGCTGGTGACGACAGTGGGTGGCGAACGTATGCTGAGTAAAATGGGATGTACATTGCCTGTTGTGCGGTTGCCCGCAGCGCTCCTTTTGAACAAAGAGCCGTTCAAGGCGTTTCGCTTCTGGTCATATGGGGTGACCGCTTGTGCGGCCTCGGTTCTGAGGGGACGTTTACCTCAGTCGGATGTGGCGATCACGGTCAGCGACTATTTCTGCGACATTGTCCCAGCCTTGCTCATGAAACAGCGGCAATCGGGGATGCGGTGGATCGCGTGGATACACCACAAGGAGCGTGCGCCGTCCGAGCGTCCGGGCAACCGGCTGGTAAATGAGGTCACATGGCGGATGCAGGCGTGGAGTTTCCGGCAGATCGCACGTCATGCGGACCAGGCGTGGGTGTTGGACTCCGATGCGGGGGATGAGATTGCTGCAGATCTGCGCTCGCATGGAATGGCTCAGGAACGCATCCGCAAGATGAGGAACGGGATCGACCTGTCGGCAATTCGCTGCGTGCCGGAGCCTGTCAAGTGTGTCGATGCGGTGATGATCGGCGTCCGTCCAAACAAGGGCGCGTTCGATATCGTGCCGATTTGGAAAGAGGTGCAGCGGCTGCGTCCGGGAACGACGCTGCGGCTGATGGGCGGCATGGCGGGCGAAGGCTCGGTGGTGGAGCAGATCGCACGCGAGGGATTGGGCCGTGTGATCGAAGTCTTCAAGCCCGCAGGCGGATGGCTGGCCTCGGACGCTTTTTTTGCGAAGGTCAAAGAGGCGCGTCTGCTCTTTGCGCCGAGCCACGAGGAAGGCTGGGGAATCGCGCTGTGCGAAGCGATGGCCTGCGGCTTGCCGGTGGCGGCTTACGATTTGCCGGTGTACCGGCGTGTGTATGGCGACGCGCTGGCGGCGGTGCCTGAAGGCGATCACCGAGCGTTCGCCCAGACGGTGTGCGCTCTGCTAGACGATCCGGCGCGATACGCGGCGTTGGTTGAGCGAGGACGCGCATGCGCGGCACGGTACGATTGGGGCGCTGTCGCGAAGGATGACCTCGCCGCTGCAGGGATCGGCTGAAGCAGGACGCCTCTTCAGCCGACCCCAATGTTAAACACTCATGAGGCTCACCATCCGCTTAAGGGGATGACCTCCACCAAGGTGTTGGGTCCGCCAGGTTCCGTCGCTCTGGCGATCTCCATGATTCCGAATATTCCGTGGAACACGCTTGGCGAAAAGGATGGTGTCCCGTAGATCACTGCCAGGATGCGGGCTGGTGAGGTCTCGTTCTCCGGAACATACAGCAGATTGCCCGAAGACGAGAATGAGCTGCCGTCTGAATGGTTTCCTGTAACTCGGAAAGTCCCATTAGGGTAAACCGTCATTTTCGCCGATTCGCCCGATGCTGTGGCCTGTTTTTCGCTTCTGCTCGGAAGTGTAATGGGATAGATGCCAGCGACCTGTTCCGCAATCTCAGCCATGCCTTGATCTTTCCAGTTGTTGCGGAATAACGCCAGGTTTGCGCTGGGCTCGTCAGCGAGTGAAGCGATCACCCTGCCGTCCATGGAGACACTGAGTCTGATCGGGAAGACGATCTTGGACCCGCGCTTAATTGCGTCTGTCTGAATGGTGTCATAGCCATTCGTCAAGTTGTCAAAACACGCCGCTTCGAACGTGTAATTGGTCCCTCTCATGGAGAGCTTGCCGGTGATGTGGCCTTGCTGTGTGATGGAGAGCGCGGCGATCCCCTCGCCGAAGCTGCTGTTTTCACACCAGCCGTCGAATGTGCCAGCCGCCTTCTCGAGCGTCGCAACAGTGATGTCCAAGAGAAGTGATTCGCCCACGACGGTTGTTTTGCTGCCGCTGAGCGAGAGCTGCAGCATCGCCTGATAGTGGCCTGCACGAGACGGTGCGCCTGACACGTTGACTGCGTTGCCCTGAGTGACTACGGACATTCCGGGCGGGATCGAGCCTGAGACGGGTTTACAGATCAGAGTGCCTTCCAAGCTGTGGGTCGTTTCGAGCGGACCCACTTGGCTCCTCACGCCGACAGTGACTTCAGCGTTCGCAGAGATGGCGAGAAATTCGGGGGCGCCCTGCGGTAGCACCGAGACTTTCCACACCGTGCCCAAGGTGACAGCCTCGAAACCGAATCTATCGCGGCGCACGGCATCGACACGCCAGTAGATCGGTTTGCCTAAAGCAGATATGATCAGTGTGTTCAATGTGTCTGCGGGGGCGAGTGTTACCGCGAATGTTCCCGCTCCGACAGGCTTCATGTTGACGGACGAGAGTCCTGCATAGACCTTGTAGAAGTCGGCTTCTCCTCTCCAGGAAAGGCCCTCGAAATCGCGCCTCAAGACGGTTTGGCCGATAGCCGGCATGGGCCCGGAGGCCTTCAGGAGCGGGGTCCAGCGGATCTTGCGGATGATGCAGGAGATCTCGGGCGATTTCGCACCGCGCTGGACTTTCCAGTGAATAAGCGAAGGGCTTGTGGCTATGGCGAGTTCGACTGTTTCCGCAGTAGCTTTCAACTGAGTCGTTCGCGTTTGCGCTCCGACACTGCAGACCATCGCATTTGTCCCGTCAGCCCCTGTCATTTCCCATTCAAATGACAGCGTGCCGGGGCCGTTTACCGAAATTTGGAACGCGGCACTGGCGCTTCGTTCAGGGGATTCGCAGTACAGGCCGCCAGCCTCGTTCGAGTATATCCATAAGCCGGATTGCTGCTTGTATCGGCCGTCCTCTCCGAGATCGGCGAGGAATGGGAGACCGGAAAGATTTACCTCAACACGGAGGATATGTCCGCATGACCCGCCTTCACGAATTTACAGACAAAACCTTTGCACTGCCCTCGATACAGTGCTTGAGCCCAAAAGGGGGCTTGACCCAGAACATCCAGTATGAGATTTTCTTGTAATTGAATGAGTGTCAGTTTTTATGCATCGTTTTCCTCGTTAGGTAAGAGGTGTTAACTGACAGAGTCTATTAAAAGGGTTGCGTGAATGAGCAAAGAATGCACATGGTTGTTAGATCATAGAAGAGATGTTTATTCTCAGACCGGTGAGGATGGCATTATCGAAGCGATTCTGGAGACACTTCCGCAAACAGATGGTTGGTGTGTGGAGTTCGGCGCATGGGACGGGTTGGTCTATACGAACAGTCGTAACTTGATTGAGAACAAAAAGTATTCAGCTGTCTTAATTGAAGCCGCAAGGGATCGGTTCATTGATCTCCGACGTAATTATGCCGATCGCGGGAATGTCTATCCGATGCATCGTTTCGTTGGGTTTGCGCCTGACGACAATCTGGATTCGATTCTGAAAGAGACGCCCATTCCTCTCGATTTTGATTTCTTGTCGATTGATATTGATGGCAACGACTACCATGTCTGGAAAGCTTTTTCTAAGTACCGCCCTAAGGCGATAGTTATTGAATTCAATTCAACAATCCCCACTCACATCCCATTTGTGCAACCGGCAGATCCGTCGGTCAATCAGGGTTCCAGTCTTCTTTCCATGGTTGAGTTGGGCCAGGCAAAGGGATACGAATTAGTCTGTGTGACGCAGTTCAATGCGTTTTTCGTTAGAAAAGAGTACTACTCTTTCTTCGATATCACAAATAACAGTCCTGAAGTGCTGAGGAAAGACCTCAGCATGATCACTTCAATGTTCGTGGGCTTTGATGGAAAGATATTTCTGCATGGTGGCTGTCAGCTTCCTTGGCATGAGACGCCCATTCGTGCGGAAAAGCTTCAGTACCTTCCCAAGTATCTGAGAAGATATCCTGGCAACTATACATGTTTTGATAAAATAGTCTTTGCGATATGGCTAATCAGGGAGGACCCACGCAGACTCGCTAATGAGATTTGTATACGGTTCGGGCGACTTCTCGCAAAACAGAATTCATAAGATGCCACCGATATTTTATGGGAAGGTCGAAATGGTGTCGAACTTGGCCGTCGATCCCCAGAAACGCATGGGTTCAAAGTCGGGATAGGGGTAGTAGCCGAGGTTGAGCGAGATCGAGCGCTTTCTTCTGGATAAGTGTTGCAACACGAGGTCTTTGACGGCGACCGGTTTTCCGCTACAGCAGTTGATGACGCCTTCGACCGTGCGTTGGCAAGCGATGTGCGCGAGTTTCTCGGCTGCGGTTTCGACGGGCAGGTAATCGCGTTCCTGTTCACCCATGCTCATGTTGAAAACGGGCAGATTGGCCTCCAGCGCCTGGTCGAGTTGGGCCAGCAGCGAGCGCGGGTTTTGGCCGGGGCCATAGAGGTAGAAAAGGCGGGGCCACTTGAGGCTGAACGGGACGGTATGCCGCAGCTCCTGGAGAAATTTGCGCAGCGTGTCCTTGGCCAGCGCGTAGGCGTTGTCGGGACAGGCGGGCAAATCTTCGGTCAGACAGCCCTCGCGCATGCCATACTCGAAGCAGGTGCCTGCGACGGTCACGTCCGTGAGGCCATGGCAGACCAGATTCTTGACGAAGGCATAGTGGCGCGGGAGGTTGGTCTCGAAGTGGAAGCCCTCGCGGTAACGGGGCAGTCCTTCCCAGGCCAGATGGATGAGGAGGTCGGGACATCCGAACCGTTCGAAGAGGTTTTCTTCGGCCACACAAGCCGCGAGATTGAAGGGGCGGTAGTCGGCTTGGGTCAGCCAAGGGAACGGAATGGGATCGGGTTCAATGGCGGTGGCCACAATATCCAAGCCCCTCCTTTGCAGGGCGGGGATCAGGTGACGTCCAATGAATCCGGTGGCGCCTGTGACCAAAGCTTTCATGTGCGGTTATCGAGAATATGCAGGTTTGGAATGGGGATCACAAAACGGCAGCCCCATGCCTTGAAATCCTCAAGCTGCCGTGCGATCTCATCCTTGAGGTTCCACGGGAAGATGATGACGAAGTCGGGCCGGAGGGCTTTCAGCCGGGTTTCGCCGACCACGGGTATGTGGCTGCCGGGAAGAAGTTTGCCCTGTTTGTGTGGATTTGCGTCGGCCACGCAGGCGATCAGGTCGCTTTTGATTCCGCAGTAGTTCAACAGCGTGTTGCCTTTGGCCGCAGCACCGTAAGCGGCAACGGTTTTGCCTGCCTTTTTTTGCGCCACGAGGAATTCGAGCAGGTCGAGCTTGACCTTGAAGGCTCGCTGTTGGAAGTCGCGGTAGTAGCCAGGCGTGTTCATAGCCGCCTCAGTCTCTCTTCTCAGCAGGGATGCCACATTCTGAGTGACCGGATGGATGCCGTTGCCCGCATGTTTTGCGAAGATGCGGAGCGAGCCGCCATGGGTGGGCAGTTCCTCGACATCGAACAGCTCAAGCCCTTGGGATTCGAAGACTCGGCGCACGGACAACAGAGAGAGGTAGGAGAAGTGCTCGTGATAGATCGTGTCGAACTGATTGCTTTCGACCAGGCGCATGAGGTGCGGAAACTCCATGGTGATGACGCCGTCCGGCTTTAGAAGGATCTTCATGCCGCCCACGAAATCGCGGATGTCCGGGACGTGCGCGAGGACGTTGTTGCCGAGCAGAAGGTCGGCGTGTTGGCCTTTCGCGGCCAGTTCCGTGGCGAGGCGGACGCCGAAAAAGTCGACGACGGTGGGGATGCCTTTGTCGATTGCGACCTGCGCTGTGTTGGCGGTGGGCTCTACGCCGAGGACGGGAACTCCTTTCTGGCGGAAATACTGGAGCAGGTACCCGTCATTGGAGGCGACCTCGACGACGCGCGCGGAGAAATCCAGTCCGAAGCGGGCCGTCATTGCTTCGACGTAGTGCTGCGCATGCGCGAGCCAGCTCTTCGAGTAGGAAGAGAAGTAGACGTAGGTGTCGTCGAAGATGGTATCCGGCTTTTTGTAGTCGGCGGTCTGGACGAGGAAGCAGGACGGACAGACAAGGACTTTGAGCGGCAGGAAGAGCTCGGGCTCGTCCGCCTGGCTTTCGGTCAGGAACGAGTTTGAGGCAGGGGCGTTGCCCAAGTCGATGAAGACGTCCGAGAGCGTCGTTTGGCAGAAGCGGCAGTGCATAGCTCAGATCCCTTCGAAGCTGTCAGTTAACAACGGGTGACCGAGATCGCGCGCGGAGAGGTCTGCGGGCGGCAGCGGCCAGCGGATGGCGAGCTGCGGATCGTCGTGCCGCAGGCCGCCTTCTGAGCCCGGCGTATAGGCGTGGGTGTGATGGTAGAGCAGCTCGGTATTGTCGGTCAGCGTCTGGAAGCCGTGCGCGAAGCACTCAGGCACGAAAATCATCTTGCGGTTAGCGGCGGAAAGCTCTACGCCGAACCATTGCAGGAAGGTGGGGGAGCCGCGGCGCAAGTCGACGATGACGTCCCATACGGCCCCGGCGACGCAGCGGACCAGCTTGGCTTCCTGATGAGGAGGCATCTGGAAATGCATGCCCCGGACGGTGCCGTGCAGGCGGGTGAACGAATGGTTGAGTTGAACCCACTCGATTGACGGGGCGATGGCGCGGAATTCCTCTTTGCAGAAAGTGCGGGCGAACCAGCCTCGGTCGTCCTGAAAGAGCTCCAGACTGATCACGAAACTGCCCGGAAGTGGTGTCGGTGTGAAGGTCATGGACCGTCCTCTCCGTCTCCTTCGTAGGCGCGGATGTCGTTCAGGCAGAGGGCCTGGGCGTCGGCTCTCTCCCGCAGTGCCCGCCTGTACCAGAGGGCTGTACGGCGTGCGGTCTCCTCAAGAGTCCAGCGCGGTGTCCAGCAAAGGCTGGAGCCGGCTTTCTCGACGTTAAGGCGCAGGATCGAGGCCTCATGTGGCTGGTGCGGGTCACTGGCATCAGTCCAGGTGCCAGAACCCCACGCCCGGATGAACGTGTCGGCCAGCACGCCGACGGTGGCCTCGGTGCCTTCGGACGGGCCGAAATTCCAGCCCTCGCACCAGGCGGGGCTGGGGCGGCTGAGCATGGCGGCAGCGAGGGTGAGATAGCCGGAGAGGGGCTCCAGCACATGCTGCCACGGACGGATGGCGTGGGGGTTGCGGACGGCCACAGGCTGTCCTGCGAGCAGCGAGCGCACCATATCGGCGACGATCCTGTCTCTGGCCCAGTCGCCGCCGCCGATCACATTGCCTGCGCGGGCAGAGGCCACCTGCACGCCGTGCTGCGCGAGTGCGTCGGGGTTGAAGAAGGAGCGGCGGTAAGAGGAGATCAAAATTTCAGCTGCGCCTTTGCTGGCGCTGTAGGGGTCGTGGCCGCCCATGGGGTCGCTCTCGCGGTACCCCTTGGCTTGCTCGCGGTTCTCGTAGCACTTGTCGGTCGTAACGCAGATGACGGCGCAGGGCGCGCCGGACGCGCGGACGGCGTCGAGGAGGCTTGCCGTGCCCATGACGTTTACATCGAAGGTCTCGTATGGCGACAGGTAGCTCTCGCGGACGAGCGGCTGGGCCGCTAAATGGAACACCGCGTGAGGCTTGGCATCCGCGATGCGGGTGCGTAGCAAATCGCGGTCGCGGATGTCGCCGGCGGTTTCGCCCGCCATGGCTTGGCTGACGCGCGCGAGGGCGTAGTTGGAGGGGTCAGTCGGAGGTGGAAACAGCGAGTAGCCATAAACCTCCGCGCCGAGCTGCCGAAGCCAGAGCGCAAGCCACGAGCCCTTGAAGCCGGTGTGGCCGGTCAGGAAGACGCGCTTGCCAGCGTAGGCGCCGGCGAACAGGTCGACGCCTGGGTTCACCAGGTCCTCCAGGGCGCCTGCCCGGAGACCCACAGATCGTTCAGCACCGTCTTGTCGCGCAGGGTGTCCATCGGCCGCCAGAAGCCCGAGTGCTTGTAGGCCACCAACTCGCCGTCGCGAGCCAGGGACTCGAGCGGTTCCGCCTCGAAGACCGTCGCGTCGCCCTCGAGGCGATCGAAGACGCTCGGCGAGAGGACGAAGAAGCCGCCGTTGATCCAGTCACCGTCGCCGACCGGCTTCTCCTGGAACGCGAGCACGCCGTCACCGTCCGGGTCGATGTCCATCGCCCCGAAGCGGCCCAGAGGCTGGACGGCGGTCACGGTGGCCTCCTTGCCGTGCGCGCGGTGGAACTCGACCAAGGCGCCGACGTCGATGTCGGCGACCCCGTCACCGTACGTGAGCATGAACGGCTCGTCGCCCACGTAGGGCTGCACGCGCTTCAGGCGGCCGCCCGTCATGGTCTCGGCGCCCGTGTCCACGAGCGTGACCTTCCAAGGCTCCGTCGCGTTCTGGTGCACGGTCATGTCGTTGGTGCACATGTCGAAGGTGACATCGCAGTTGTGCAGGAAGTAGTTCGAGAAGTACTCCTTGATCATGTAGCCC